>Ga0209514_10000139_pt1 | contig 165298 bp, 177 predicted proteins | sample Subgrocontami58m_FD_187452 | JGI IMG/M metagenome (GOLD analysis project Ga0209514, IMG submission 187452) | Subsurface groundwater microbial communities from S. Glens Falls, New York, USA - GMW37 contaminated, 5.8 m (SPAdes) (version 3) | ecosystem: Environmental > Aquatic > Deep subsurface... | reverse complement strand
GCATAGGAAGCGGCAGGGCGAAGGGCGGCCCCGCGTAATCGCGGGGCGAGCGCCGAGGTAATCCGAGGCGCGAGTCAGGGTTGTTGTTCGAAATAAGTTCGCGCGTGGGTTATGATATCCTCACAAAACGAAACTTCAGTCGGATTCAATTCGGAACGCGAACCCGCGATGAGCGGGTTCGCGTGCATTTGCGCGCGCAAGCGCGCGGTATTTTCTGACGGCGGGGATGCTCTGAAATGCATGGATTTGCGCTTGTTTCGTATCCGCCATACGTCATCATTTGGTATGATAGAAGTGACGTATGGCAAAACCAAAATATTTTCTCTATGCTCGCAAATCAACCGAGCCTGACGACAAGCAGGTGATGAGTATTCCAGCTCAACTGGTGGAGCTTCGTGAATTTGCGAGCAGAGAAAATCTTGAAATTCTTGAGGAATTTCAAGAGTCGAAAAGCGCAAAGAGCCCGGGGCGCGAAGTGTTCGGCACAATGATGATGCGCATTGAACGTGGCGAGGCAAATGGTGTTATTGCGTGGCATCCTGATCGCCTCGCAAGAAATAGTATTGATGGTGGGCGCATCATCTATGCCGTGGACACTTCGCGGATTATTGCTTTGCGCTTTCCGACATTTTGGTTTGAACCCACTCCGCAGGGGCTCTTTATGTTGCAAGTGGCGTTCGGCCAGAGCAAATATTATTCCGACAACCTTAGTGAGAATACGAAGCGTGGCATGCGCCAGAAATTGCGCCGAGGCGAGTGGCTGACGAAAGCTCCCTTTGGCTACATCAACAACCCTAAAACTCGCAATATTGAACCGGACGCAGTTAAATCACGCATCATCGTCAAAGCGTACGAAGAATACGCCAAAGGGAGCTATACACTCGTCTCAATGGCGCAGTTTCTTTCTGATCACGGCGTTACGACGAAGGCCGGAACACCACTTGGCAAAGCTTCCGTTAAACGGATATTGACGAATCGCGCCTATCTCGGCTTCACGAAACATCGCGACGAATATTTTCCCGGAAGCTTTGCGCCAATTCTTTCACCGCGCCAGTTTGAAGCCGTACAGAAAGTGCTTGCGAGCAAAGAGCACAAGCGCAAGGTGCGCGGCAAGCACGATTTCCCCTTTACCAATCTTTTTCGTTGCGCCGAGTGCGGCGGCATGTTCACCGCGCAGTGGTGTACCGGAAAATCAGGCGGTCGCTATCGCTACTATCGTTGTACGAAAAAGAAAGGAAATTGCGGTGCGAAATATTTGCGCGAAGACCTGCTCGCAACTCAAATCAAGGAACAGCTTCAAACTATCTCGCTCCCGGATAGGTACACCGGCTGGATGCTAAACAAAATTGGGGAATGGGAGCGCGAAGAAATCACCGCGTCAGGGAGCGAGATTCAAAATCTTTCTTCAGAGATCAAAGCGAGCGAAGAGCGCATGGACAAACTCGTTTCAACCTATCTCGACGGCGACATACCAAAAGAGAGTTATCTAAAGCGCAAGGACGCTCTCATGCGCTCTCTCGCCGCTTTGCAGGAGAAAAAGAAAGATTTTGAGCACGGACGAAAGAATTGGGTCGAACCCTTGCGGGAGTGGGTTTTAGATACGAAACAAGCCCTTATTTTGGGTTCGTCCGACGACTTGCACGAAATTTCCAATTTCGTTCGCAAGGTCGGAACGAACCCCACAATTCAGAGCAAATCCATGCATTTCAGAGCATCCCCGCCGTCAGAAAATACCGCGCGCTTGCGCGCGCAAATGCACGCGAACCCGCTCATCGCGGGTTCGCGTTCCGAATTGAATCCGACTGAAGTTTCGTTTTGTGACCCTACCGGGAATCGAACCCGAATTTAGAGCTTGAGAAGCTCTCGTCCTAACCATTAGACGATAGGGCCAGTTGAAATAGAATACAGAATAAAACACTAAGTATCAAGAAGAAAAAATCATTAAAGATAAGTTAAGAACAACTAACCCCAGTACAATAGAACCTCGTTCCTTATTCCAATGTTCTCAAGAACATTGGAATAAGGAACGAGGTGGTTTTTTGCTTATATAAAAAAGCCGCGGTTTCCCGCGGACTTAGGCGCTTTGGGTCTTTTTTGCTCGCCAGGATTGAGGTGGCTTTGGATTGTAACTCTGACAAGCCACACTCCGGCGACAACGAACATTGCATCGTCAAATTTGGCGGAATAAGGTGAACAAAACATACGAGAGGAAAGGGCTCGCAGAGGCTTACGATTTCGAATTCCGCCTTGGTTTAATTTCTTTTACTAGTTGTATGTACCAAAATGACAATGAAAGACCGTGCTATTCAAAGGATGTGCGCCCACACCCCGTCGGCCTGGTCGCCGCAGCACTTATGATATGATAGCAAAATTTTATAAATTACCAAAAGATTGATAAAAAAATATAATACTGTTAGATTATAAACAGGGACATAAGATATCTCCACGCAGGAGGAATTGTGAAAAAGATTTTAGTTACTCTGAAGGATATAGTCGTAACTTTTCTTGAGGTTCTGATGAATCCAAGAGGGGATACCGCCCGCAAATTTTGGGGAACAGAAGAACCGCCGAGCAAGGTGGATTTGGATCGGTTTTAATCAAGTCAATTTTTCGGCACGATCATTCGTCCCCGCGTCCGCGGGGCTTTTTCTTTTGGCGTGTATAATGATACGAATGAAAAAAATACTAAACCATAAATTTTTCAATCGCCCCACTGCGATAGTGGCGCGGGAACTTTTGGGAAAATACCTTGTCCACCGCCACTATTCTCTTATTCGCACAAATAAGAAAATAGTGAAAAAATGTAAGGATGTTGCGGTAGTGATTACCGAAATGGAGGCCTACGACGGATTCAAAGACAAGGCTTCACAGGCGTTTCGCGGAAAGACCGAACACAACAAAATAATGTTCGGCGAAGCTGGAACAATTTACGTTTATTTCACCTACGGCATGCACTGGATGTTAAACATTGTAACCGGCCCGAAAGATTATCCGGCGGCGGTTTTGATCCGCGGAGCGGGGGAATATGATGGTCCGGCAAAACTTACAAAAGCCCTGAAAATAGATAAACGGTTAAACAATAAAACGCTTGGTAAAAAAACAGGTTTGTGGATTGAAGAGAGGGGAATGAAAATTTTACCTCGACAAATAAAGAAGGCCACACGCGTGGGTATTCGTTACGCGGCGGAGTGGGCGAACAAAAAGTACAGATTTATATTAAAAAAAGAACTGTGAAAAAACAAAATACCCCGATGAACCGGGGTATATCGTACATTCAACCGAATTGAAGCCGCATTTGTCTCCGCGGTCTTTTTGTCCCGCGGGACTTTCTGCCGCCACGGATACTGCATTCTCGCAAAACTGCCTCGTATGTTTCAGTATACTGATTTTTTGTAAAGCTGTATTGCTTCAGTACATCGCCGATGGCCGTTTGCATACTTTTCCCGCTTTCCCGCCGCCAGACAGCAGCATCTGTTGCAAGTTTTCGGATGTCCATGGACACTCCTCCTACATATGGAACAAGATTAACTAAAGTATACACGAAAATTAGTTTTTGTCAAGCTAAATAGCAAATTATCTTTCTCATCGGCCCATTCGTACGAATGGGCCGATGAAGAATCGAAAAAATTTTTACTCAGCGCCTAAAATGCCTCGCGCTTGTACGCAGAGAGAGTTCGTGTTTTCTGGTCGTAGGTTTTAATGCTCCGTGCTCTAGGTACTGGGTTTATGCCAAGAGTTCGTCAACAACCGCTTTTATGTCCGCGCCCTCGGCTTGCCCTTTTAATTCTTTTGAAAGCGCGCCCATGAGCATGCCCATTTTTGATTTTCCTGCCTGCGCCGTAGAGTTTTGCGTCGCGGCAGGCAGGTCTGTAATGCCCAGTTCTTTCATTTTGGCGAGCGCGATAGGGCGAATTTGGTCGCGAGACATTGTTTCTGGCAAATATTCTAGAAGTATGGCAAGTTCGGCTTTTTCCGATTCGGCCAAGTCGGGGCGGTTCCCCGCGGTGAATTGTTCTATGGAATCTTTGCGCTGCTTAACCGCGCGCTTTATGACGGAGAGAGCGTCCTCGTCCGAAAGCATAGCGTCCGGTTTCATTTTTTTCGCCACCAGCTCGTTTACAAAAGCTGACAAAAGTCCGCGGACGGTCCTTAAGCGGACTTCGTCTTTAGCGAGCATGGCTTCTTTTAAAGTTTTTTTGATTTGTTCGTGGAGCATAAATATAACTTACGACTGACGACCCCAGTAGTAGAGATTACTCACTACGGGGCACGCTTACGACTGACGATAAATACCTAAAAACAAAGAATCGTAACGTAAATTATATAACTGGATACAATATAATTGGTTCGCTCGGTCGAAATATATAAGGCTCTCGCCTTCTCCATTTCTCCCTCGCTGCCAATTATAGCATAGTTCATTATTATGATAAAATAACAAGAATTATGTCGCAGTATTATAAATCGCATCGCAAGCCAGACTGGAACTATGGCGGGAAAAATTTCCGCCTCTCCCGCTCAAAAATTGATTTGTTTACGGAATGCCCTCGGTGTTTTTATATTGATAACAAGCTCGGTGTGGCTCGTCCGCCAGGATTCCCGTTTACTCTAAATAGCGCCGTTGATGAGCTCCTGAAGCGCGAATTTGACGCGCATCGGGCAAAAGGCGAAGCCCACCCGTTGATGAAAGAATACGGTATTGACGCGGTGCCATTTTCTCACGAAGAATTAGATAATTGGAGAGACGCCCTTAGGCACGGTGTCCAATATTTGCACGAACAGACAGGTTTTCTTGTCCGCGGGGGTGTTGATGATGTCTGGAAGAGGAGCGACGGGAAAATTATCGTTGTGGATTACAAAGCGACCAGTAAAAAAACAGAAGTAAATCTAGACGCAGAATGGCAAGATGGATATAAGCGGCAGATAGAAGTGTATCAGTGGCTATTCCGCCGTAACGGTTTTGATGTTTCCGACACCGGCTATTTTGTTTACGCCAATGCCGATTCCGACAAAGAAGCTTTCGATGCCAAGCTCGAGTTTGATATAAAAATAATTCCATATGTCGGTAAAGACGATTGGGTGGAGCCGGTACTTTTCAAAATAAAAGAAGCCCTGGATTCGGATAAAGTTCCAACACAGAGCGACGACTGCGATTACTGCACTTACCGAGACGCGGTGGGGGAAGTATTGCCCAAGCCGAAAACCAAAAGGGGAGAAGAAAGCCCGACGCTGTTTTAATCTTGACCCGCACACTAACATTGGCATGATTTTGCTTCGGATATTCTCACTGTTGGTGGCAAATTGATGAAAAGGTTAAGTGATTTTTTAAGATTAAAAATTACGGCAAAATGTGAAGCAATGCCAATGTTAGTGTGCGGGTTGACAAATTACACCCGGAGTATAGGCTTTATCCTAGTTAGGGTTTTTTGACATTACATCAACCGGAGGCGGTCATGATTAAATATGCGGTGGTAATCGGTGTTGTAGTAGGCGCGGTAATCGGGCTTTTGCTCGGTAATAACTGGACGGCGGTTTGGGGTGGCACCCTTGGCGCGTTCGCGTCGGCATGGATGGCTTCGCTTGACTGGCGGAGTTATCACGCCAAAATCAAGGTGCTCGCGAAGAAAATGGACATTTCGGGGTCTGGGACGGCGATTTGGAAGGCCGTGGAAGTCGCGGGTTCATGGGTAGCCATTTTATTTAAGGCAATCCGGTCGCTTGCTAAAGACAGATCTGGTCAACGTTACTTGATATCTGCCGGTTTCATTTCGGCCTTATCGGTTGCCATGATTCTCCCTGTTTTTATGGGGTTGCTAGTGGGCGGTAAGATATTATTCACGTTCACCGTATTTCTTATCGCATTTCCGAGTGCCGTTCTTTGTGCTCTGGGAGTAATAGAAGGGGTGTTTATTTTTGCGATAACTTTAAGCGAAGAAGTAAACAAACTCCAGGCTAAGGGTGACAGGGAGACAAAGGATGAATTCAAAGAAGAATCAAAAGGGGTTAGCCCATTAATCGACTTTTGTTCCGGCTGGATGTTTCAGTTCGTTGAGAGCGAACGCGGTACGGCCCGGGCGTTTGGCGAGATGATACAGATTCGCTTCTGGAATGCCCTGAAAATCCTCGCCTTCTGTCTGTTCGTCTGGCCGCCGTTCGTCTTTCTAGCGCTAGCAAACACAAAGACCAGAATGTCCGCGGCCTGCGCCGGCATTCTCGCCCTAATTAACTTGGGCGGAAGTTATCTTTGGTGGGGAGGCATAGAATACGGCAACGGAAACTTCTGGTTGTCGTTTGCTGTCGCCACTGCCCTCGGTTTCTATCTCGGCCGCAGGATTGCCGAAACGGACTTCGCCACGCGCGAACACCTGTTCCCGAAACCTGCCCTGCTTAGTCAGGAATAGGGAACGACAAAAACCGTTAGTGTTTCCACAAAGCCCCGCCACAACATACGCGGGGTTTTTTCTTTTGTCTGAATAATTTGTTACAATTGACAGAATGGGAACAGAAACTATTTTAATAATTATTATTGTGGTTCTTATCGGCGTGGTTATTTGGCTTGTTTTGCGCGGGCAAGGGGACAAGCCCGCGGTTGAGACAGACAGCTTGATTCTCATACAAAACCAGCTGAGCACGCTTGCTCGGACAATGGACGAAAAACTGGGGGAGTCCAACAAAGAAATGCAGGAGGCGGTCAGGCATCAATTCGGGCAGTCCCAAAATTTAATCCGCGATATTACCGAAAAACTAACCCGACTGGACGAAACCAATAAACAAGTCGTGTCTTTTGCCGACCAGCTCCAGTCTCTGCAGGATATTTTGAAGAATCCGAAACAGCGCGGAATTCTCGGCGAATATTATCTGGAAACATTGCTTAAAAATGTCATGCCGCCCGGCAGTTATCAAATGCAATACGCTTTTGCCGACGGAGAGATAGTGGATGCGGCGGTTTTTGTGAAGGATAAGATAATTCCCGTTGACTCAAAGTTTTCGCTTGAAAACTACAACCGCATCGTTGAAGAAAGGAATCCGGCGGAGCGCGAACGCCTAGCCAAGGTATTTGAAAACGATTTAAAGATGCGTATTACCGAAACGGCAAAATATATTCGCCCGAACGAAGGCACGATGGACTTCGCTTTTATGTTCATACCGCACGAAGCTATTTATTATGATTTATTGGTGAACAAAGTCGGCTCAATCAAAGAGAATGAAGAGAATTTGATACAACGCGCAGCCGGCAAATATAGAGTTATTATAGTTTCACCGACATCGTTTTTGGCGTATCTCCAGACCGTGCTTCAGGGGTTGAAAGCCATGCAGATTGAAGAGACGGCCAAAGATATTGTGAAGCGAGTGGAAGAACTCGGCAAGCATTTGAAATCTTATGAAAAATCTCACGGCAGTTTGGGTAACGCGCTTGGTGTAGCCATCAATCATTACAACGCTTCGGGCAAAGAACTTAAAAAAGTGGATAAAGATGTTTTGCGAATTGCCGGAGTAAGTCCCGGACTTGATGCGCCGATGCTTGAAAGGCCGGATAGAGAAGACGAGTAAAACCCCATAGTGCAATTTAACTCAACTAAGCCAAAAGAAAAACCCTGGCCTTAAAGGGGAGTAAAGGACCAGGGTATCGCACGGCGGAAGCGGCAACTCTTAGCCACTCGTAAGGAGGTAAACTAAAGGTTGACCCGCTGTATGCCGAAGACCAAAAGGGAGGATTTGGAATCGGCATTATCGGGATAACGCACGCTTGCGCTTGCGAAAAAACGGTAATTTGAAGAACTTTTTATATAATACTACATATTTAAAATTTAGCAAGCCACGAGCCAGGCGGCACGAGAAGCAATCCATCGCGTGGTTTGCGTTTTTTATAGGTTGATGTAGTATGTATTATATATTCCTTGCCTTTTGGCAGGGTTCTTAATTAGTGAATATGACTAAGGCAAAAAAACAATTGAATAAGGGAGACTTCGCCGTCATTATGACAGGAGGAAAACAATATAGAGTTTCCGCTGGCGATACTCTAAAAATAGAAAAACTTGCCGGCGAACCGAAGGTTGGCGACACGGTCTTTTTTGACAAAGTGCTTTTGATTGACGACGGTAAGAAAAGCATCGTGGGAACTCCGCATATTGATGGCGCCAAAGTTGAGGCCGAACTCAAAGAGATTGGCAAAAATAAAAAAATAAACGTGGTTAAATATCTGCAAAAAAGCCGTTACCTGAAAACTCGCGGACATAGACAACCGTTTATGAAAATCGAGATAACCTCGATTAACAAACAACCCCAGTAGTAGAGGTTACTCACTACGGGGCAAGCAAATATAACTGGGTACAATGTTTCGTCTTCGCTCGGACGAGGTGAAAGTGATTACACTTTCACCCGATCCTCGCTAGCCGAAATAAAAAGCCGCCCTTAGAAAATCTCGGGGCGGTTTTCTAAAGACTGCTCATTAAGCAAGCCTAAGTATGTGTCTATCAAGAATCCCCGCATATATGCAATTTTGATTTTGTTTTCTAAATCTGGAATCTTCTCCAACTAAAACACGATATGAAACATTATGCGTTCTTAATTTGTAGACCACTGTTTCAATCTTTCCCCGAACCTCCCAGCGCACCCCTCGTGGGTCATATAGAAAAACTATCAATTGACCGACGGCATACCTGATTTTGTTTTCCTGCGCTTCACACGCGGCTATCTTCTCGATGTTTTGAGAGGTAAGCCCGCAAAGTTCACAAACGTATTTCATAGAGCTCCTCTCCCCAAAAATAATTAAAGGGCTGATTTGCTTCAATCACTCTACTATGTTATCTCTGGAAATCAAAATCTATTTTTTAGCGCGTTTCCAAGCGTATCGGAATCCGTATATTCAAGCTCGAGGCCGGTGGAGAAACCTCGGCCGAGAGTGGAGATTTTGAAGCCATATTTTGTGGAGAGAGGTTCAAGAGTTTTTCGCACATACTGGGCAGTGTTATCGCCTTCTGCCGTGAGAGAAAAAGCCAGGATTATTTCTTTTAGCGTTCCGACATTTCCGTCCCTTTCTATCCTTTCAATCAATTCTTTTATGCGGATTTTTTCTGTTGGGTCTTTTTCTAATATTGCGAGAACGCCGCCCAAGATAAAGTATCGCCCTTCGTAAGTCCCGCTTTTATGCACGGTTTCAAAATCCATATCTTTTTCCACGAGAAGCAGAGCCCCCTCCGTTCCGGCTGGCTTTTCGCAAGCGGGGCAGATTTTTTTTCCTGCGTCATTTTGAAAAAAACGAAAACATTCCGCGCATTGGGCGGAGTCTTTCTTAAGAGCAATCAAAAGTTCGGCCAGTTCTTTGGTAAAGCCATTTTTTTCTTTCAGCAGAAAATAAACAAAGCGTTTGGCTTGTCGTCCCCCGATACCGGGGAACTTTCTAAACATTTCTTCTAATTTATCCGCCGAATTCATTGTAAGTCGTTGGTCGTAAGCGTGCCCCGTAGTGAATAATCTCTACTACTGGGGTCGTTAGTTATTATTTAGAAATCTTTCCTTCCCATTTCCTCAAAGTCCCCCTTTTCCACAGACAGAAAAGTGGCCTTTTTGTCATCAAAATAAAGTTCTACTTTTCCGGTCGGGCCGTTTCGGTGTTTTTCAATCAAAATTTCGGCAATGTTCGGCTTCTCGGAATTTTCGTTGTACTTGTCGTCGCGGTGGATGAACATAACCACATCGGCGTCCTGTTCTATGGAGCCGCTGTCGCGCAGGTCGGAAAGACGCGGCTTGCCTCCGCGAGCCTCAACCGCGCGGGAGAGTTGAGAGAGGGCAAGTACCGGCACATCAAGCTCTCTGGCCAGGTTTTTGAGCGATCTGGAGATTTCGGTAACTTGATTTACCATTGAGTCGTAGTTTTTACTAGGGGTCATTAGTTGCAGATAGTCAACGACAATAAGGCCGAGGCTGTGTTCGCTTTTCAATCTTCTTGCCACCGAACGCATTTTGACGATATTGTTGCCTGGCTGGTCGTCTATGTATATGGGCGCCTTGGAGAGTTTGTCCAGTGCGTCGCGAAGTTTGGAAAATTCATCGTCCATTGAAAGCTTGCCCACGCGGAGTTTCCACGCGTCCACGCGGGATTCGGCGGCCAGCATTCTGTCCACAAGTTGTTGGGAGCTCATTTCAAGCGAAAAAATGCCGACCGGGATATTGTGAATAGTCGCCGCCTGTCTAGCGATATCCATGGCAAGCGCCGTCTTGCCCATGGAAGGACGGGCGGCAAGTATCACCAAATCCGATTTCTGGAATCCGGCAAGCTTCAAGTCAAGGTCAGCAAATCCCGACGGCACTCCGCGAAGTTCGGACCCCGCTTTGTGCAAACGATCTATTCTTTCCCAAGCTTCTTCCAAGGTGTCTTTCAGGTGGACAAATTTGTGCGTTTTTTGGAAATTGGTAACGCCAAAAATTTTTTTCTCCGCTTCGTCCAAAATATTTTCAAGCTCAATCGCCTCATTGAAGCCGAGTTCGGAAATGTGGTCCGCCGCTTCAATCAATTTTCGCATAATGCTTTTTTTATGAACGATATTGGCGTAATAGGCGATGTTTGAGGAAGAAGGGACGGAGTTGGCCAATTCGGAGAGATAAGAATTTCCACCGACTTGTTCAAACTGTTTGTTTTCTTTCAGTTTGGCCGAAACGGAAAGCAAATCTATGGGCTCGCTTTTCCCAAGCAAGGCGAGCATGACTTTGTAAATTACGCGATGTTTGTCGGCGTAAAAATCGTCCGGGTCTATAGTGTCTATGACTTCATGCACGGAATCCGGGCGGAGCATTATGGAGCCCAAAAAAGCCTTTTCCGAATCTAGATTTTGAGGGGGGATGCGAAGATTTTTTGCCATGGTGTTCGTATTCTATCACAAGCCAAATACTCCAAAAATCTTTGAATAGGGAAAAACATGTGTCTAAGTTGTGCACAGCCGGTATCACTGGACATTTTGTTGTTTTTGTGCCAAAGTTAAAAAGGTTAACCGGGCAACAGTTAAACAGTAAAGGAGATTGCAAAATGTTTAATCAGTCAACGGCGCCGGCGCACGAAGTAATCTCACGAATACCCGTGCCCGGCAAAAAAGCCGCGAAATTGAAGTTCAATGTCACAGAAGCGACACGCGAAAAAACACGGGCCCTCGCTCGGTATGTATTGGTATTTATCGCAGGATTTTTGGTTTTTTCCGGGCTGATTGCTGTTTACAAAAAATTCCCGGACTACGAATTTGTCGCCAGTCTTTGCCGCTACTTGGCGCAGTAGCGGCTACTCAACAAAAAGCCCCGTTTCAGCGGGGTTTTTTTATTAGCAATTAAGAGTGCGGTTACGCCCTTATTGCTGAATTTACTTTTTAATTACTTTAAATCCGTTTTCGGTATCCTTCAATTCGTACCCCATGGCTTCAATGTTGTGGCGGAGTTCGTCGGAGAGGCGCCAATTTTTTTCTTCACGGGCCGCCTCGCGTTTTTTGGCAAGTTCCATAATATCTTTGGGGATTTCTTCAAGGCGAAGATTTTTCAGATTCAAGCCCAGCACTTCGTCAAAACAAAGAATTGTCATTTTTTTATTTTCAGGCAATACCTCCGGGTCTCGGACGAGTTCCCAAAGAAGGGCGATTACTTTTGGCGTGTCCAAGTCGTCGGAAATAAAACTTTCAAACTCCGCTTTGTAGGCTATATCAACTTTCCCTCCGTCGGGAAGCTCGGCCACAAATGATTTTAATTTTTCAAAGGCATTTCGAGCTCCCAAAGATGCCTCCCAAGTAAAATTGACCAATGTGCGATAGTGAGCGGTGAGCAGCCAATAACGATAGGCGAGCGGTTCAATTCCATTTTTCGCGATGTCCGCCAGTGTGTAAAAATTCTGAAGCGACTTGGACATTTTTTTATCATCTACCAGTATGAAATTGTTGTGCATCCACAAATTGACAAAAGTCTTGCCGGTTGCCATTTCAGACTGGGCGATTTCATTCTCGTGATGCGGGAAAATCAAATCAACGCCACCGGTGTGTATATCAAATGTTTCGCCAAATGCGTTCATAGACATGGCCGAACATTCTATATGCCAGCCCGGACGGCCTTTGCCAAACGAAGCGTCCCAGACAATATCGCCGTCGTTTTCCGTATAAAATTTCCACAAAGCAAAATCTTGCGGATTTTCTTTATCATACTCATCATTTTTAATCCGTTCTCGCGTTTCGTTACCCAATGAAATTTTTGCCAAGTCGCCGTATTTTTTATACTTATTGATAGAAAAGTAAATCCCGTCGCTTCCTTTGTAGGCAACGTCTTTATCAAGCAGTGTTTGAATAAGCTTAATCATAAGCCCCACATTCTCCGTAGCTCGAGGTAATTGCGGAGGTTTTTTGACATTAAGGGCGGCTAAATCATCGAGAAAAGCTTTTTCATATTTTGCCGTCAGTTCGGATAGCTTGATACCTTCGTCCATGCTTCGCTTGATGGTTTTGTCGTCAACATCGGTAATGTTCATTGCTTGGCGAACTTCATAGCCCAAGTGCTCAAAAGTCCTGCGTAAAATATCGTCCAGAATAAAAGCCCGAATATTCCCGATATGAGCATAGCCATAAACCGTCGGGCCGCAGTGATACATGGAAACAACACCGGGCGTAATCGGCTTGAATTCTTCTTTTTGGCGAGTGAGAGTGTTGTAAAAACTCAAGGTCATAGTTGGTAGGTTGTAGGTTGTGGTAAATCCAAATCTAATCCAACACAGGCATTTATTATTTATTACGAGTCGTTGGTCGTTAGTCGTAGGTTGTTTTCTACAGCCATTTTTTCCACTTGGAAACCGCGTACATTATTATGGCGGCTACCCCCATAACTTCCAATACCGTAAAGAATGCGCCGGGCTGATCCATAAAGGGAACATAAGTTGAGCTTATACCAAATATTTGTCCCACGATAGAAACCGGCAGGAGTATGGCCGCCAGTATCGCGAGAGCTTTCATTGTCTTGTTTGTCTTGCTTGAAAGCAGGGAGTCGTTTGTATTCCAAAAATCCATCAGAGTTTCTTTGTGGCCGTCCAAAATGCTTGCGACCTCGTAGGCTTCCCCGGAAATAGCCTTGGCGTAAAAGGCGAATTTTTCTCCGAAGAGGTCCCTGGCCGCGACCTCAAAAGAGCTTAAAACATCTTTGTGAAATCTGATTGCCTGTTTGAAATTTATAAGCTTGTGATTGACGTTTGAAATTTTTTCAACCATCAGGCCTTCATTGCCGGAAAAAATTTCGCTTTCAATCGTTTCCAGCGTTTTCCTGACGATATTTAATTCCGAGGAGAGGTTCTTGTACAATTCGCGGATTATGTAAAAAAACAAAAATCCGGCATGTTCACCCAAATTGCTTTTTTCCAACACAGAGTTAACCTCAAACATTTTAGAAAACTCCAAAAGCGAGTCTACGGTTTCGTAGTGAACGGTTATTAAAAAATTTTTTCCGACCACGAAATCAACCTCTTCAGAAGTTTTATCGCCGTGGCTGTGGTTTACGGCAGGGAAGTGAAGGACCAGATATATCTGATTTCCATAATAATCAACTTTGGGGCGAATGGTTTCGCTCAAGAGATCTTCGGCCACCAGCGGATGGATATCGTATGATTCCATGACTCCCCTGACTTCTTCCTTTGTTGGCGACTCCAAGTCAATCCAAGTAAGCCTGTTGTATGTGAGTTTTTTTAGCATTGTGTGTTTTGCTTGTTTTTACTTTGTAACTTAATAGCATTATACGAGATATTTGTTAAAAGACAAAAGACCGCCGTGTATGTAACGCGAAACATGCTCGCCCCGTAGCGAGTACTCTCTGCTACTGGGGTAACTTGTAACATTTAAATTGAAAACTTACGGCTTCTATGCCATACTTCCTCATATGTTTTCCGAAAGTCGGAAATTTTTAATTTACTCGGCCATCATTGGCGTTTTTATTTTTGCCGGCGGTTTTGCCGGCGGTTATTATTTTGGAAAAGACAGAGGCGTTGACATTGAAAGAGTAAATTTACTGAACAAAGAAACGGATATTGTTACGGCTTCAAGTACGGTTGACTTCGCTCCCTTTTGGAAAGCTTGGAATATTTTGAACGAAAGGTATGTTTCAAATAAAGATTTGCCCGACGACCAAGAAAGAGTCTGGGGGGCCATTTCCGGACTGGCTAATTCAATGGGCGACCCATATACGGCCTTTTTCCCGCCGAGAGAACTGAAGTCATTCGAAGAAACAATAAGCGGAGAATTTAGCGGAGTTGGTATGGAAGTAGGCGCCAAAGATAAATCAATCGTTGTTATTTCTCCTCTCAAGGACACTCCGGCTTACAAAGCCGGCATAAAAGCCGGAGACAGAATATTAAAGATAGACGAAGCTCCAACGAATGATATGTCGGTGGAAAAGGCCGTCGGTCTTATCCGGGGGAAGAAAGGAACAACCGTAGCCTTGTCTATTTGGAGAGATGGACTCAAAGAACCGCTTGACATAAAAATAGTTCGCGAAACAATACAGATTCCAACCATAGATACGGAAAAAAGACCTGATGGGATTTTTGTCGTAAAATTGTATAGTTTTACGGCCACATCGCCGAATCTTTTCAGAGAAGCCTTGCGCGATTTTGTTTTGTCCGGCGATGATAAGCTTTTGATTGATTTGAGAAGCAATCCGGGCGGGTACCTTGAAGCGTCGGTAGATATGGCAAGTTGGTTTTTGCCGGCGGGCAAAGTTGTCGTTCGCGAAGATGCCGGCAAAAATAGCGAAGGAACTGTGTATAGAAGCAAGGGATATAATATATTCAACGACAAGCTAAAACTGGTGATTTTAGTCAACAAGGGTTCGGCTTCCGCGTCGGAAATACTGGCAGGAGCATTGTCCGAACACGGAGTGGCCAAGCTGATTGGGGAAAAAACGTTTGGCAAAGGGTCGGTGCAGGAGCTTATAAAGATTACCCCCGAAGCCTCGCTTAAGGTGACTATTGCCCGCTGGCTCACGCCGAACGGACTATCCATTTCGGAAGGAGGGCTTAAGCCGGAAGTTGAGGTTATTCCGACAGACGAGGATATCAAAAACAATCGCGATCCGCAGTTGGAGAAAGCAATATCCATTTTATTAGGACAATAAAATAATTTTCAATTTTCCCGCCTGCGTCAAGACTTCGGCGGGCAAGTAATTTACAATTTTCAATAAATTTTCAAGCATCAATGTATAAAACGAATTTCTTTGAAAATTAATCAAATTGGAAATTCAATGAAAATTGAGATTTGAAAATTGAAAATTCATAAGAATATGAAAGTAATTTTTCTAAAAGATGTGCCGAGGGTTGGCCGAAAACACGAAGTGAAAAATGTGGCCGACGGCTACGTTAAAAATTTTTTATTGCCCAAGGGTTTGGTGGAAATAGCTACCGATAAAACAGTTGCTCGCGTTCTAGCGCTAAAACGCGCGGATGAAGTGAAGAGAAGAGTTCGCGATGATTTACTTAAGAAAAATGTCGGGGACTTGGGCGGAATCATTATTTCGATCAAGGGAAAGGCAAACGAGAAAGGGCATTTGTTTGCCGGTATTCATACCGAGGAATTGGTCAAAGCCGTTAAAGAACAAACGCGATTGGATCTTCCGCCGGAGAGTATTATTCTTGAAAAACCAATACGGGAAGTGGGGGAGTTTACAGTTCCGGTGGAAATTCATGGGGAAAAAGGCTCATTTAAGCTTGTTGTTGAAGGTCTTTAAACAAAAAACCCCATCGAAATGGGGTTGGCCGGAACTGGACTTAGCGGGAATCACTCTTCCAGTTTCCAGGCGACAACAGCGAGGCGTTCGGCGTTATCGCCATTATTTAGAATTTTGGCGCCAAGACTCGCGTACCACGGTACGAGTCTAGGTTCGCACACGCCCCATACTTCGGGATAAGTTTGGAGTATGCGGTTAATCGCCCGAAGCACAATCTCGTTGCCGTGTCCGGCAACACCGCGCTTAACATGGCGCACCTGCAGGCACGAGATATACGCCGCGCCTCTAGTTGAAAGATTCCGACACAAGGAAGCAAGCGTTGGGTCGGAAAATCGTTCGGGAGATACGGTGAAATGGATAACCCCGCCGACAAATTCCCGCGCTCTATCCGAACTTACCAACTGATAGGGGACAATATTGTCTTGAGCGCACCCTATTGCCCGACACAACTCCTCCTTGAAACAAGCTCCGTTGGTTACAAAACGCGCAGACTCGGCTTTGCATAGCCAAGGTATTAAGTGTCCAAATTCCTGCATAACTTCAAGAAATTGAAGCAGAAACGCCCGACCGCCAATCTCTTGTCTGACAAGTAGCATGGCCCACCTCTGTTTGAATGAACTCCTACAACTAAAACATAACTTTATATAAATAGCAAACAAAAAAGACATACCACAACTTTGTCTATAGACAAAGTTGTGGTATGTGAGGACTAAAACAAAATCTCTCCAGACGGAGAGATTTTGTTTTGAATACTTAATTTACTGTTTTACTTTAATTACTGCACATTGACGATTTTTTTGGCAACCGTTTTGCCGTCAAAACCAATCTTCCGCTTGGAGCCATATTTAACCATTCCGTCCTTAAGGGCGAAAAGGGTGTGGTCTTTGCCGACTCCGACATTTTTACCGGCCATAATTTTTGTTCCGCGCTGGCGAACCAAAACAGACCCGATTCGGGCTTTTTCTCCGTCAGAAAGTTTAATACCTAAATATTTTGGTTGCGAATCTCTTAAGTTTTGGGCTGTTCCGCCGGCTTTTCGATGGGCCATGTGGGTAGGTTGTAGGTGGTAGTGAGTAGGTGATAATTTGATACCAGATACTTAAATACCATATAATACATTTAACTAACAATGCATACGATACTAAACCATTTGAGGGATTTTGGCAAGCGTTCGGCGGCTATGTTCCGGGAAGCCGGAGATTTTTTGGGAAACAAGGATATTTTTGTCGCCTTGGTTATAATTTTGGTTGCTTTCGGAAGTTTTGGCTTAGGCAGGCTTTCAAAGCTGGAAGAAAATCGTGAACTGATAATCATTGAGGATATAAATGAAAATAGTGGCGCGGTAGCGCCAAAAAACACGGAAGAGGGAACAGCGGTACAAACAAACCTGCCTGCTGCGGCGTACGCGGTACAGGCGGGAAAGAAGTTCGTTGCTTCAAAAAATGGCACAAAATATTATCTTTCGTGGTGTTCGGGCGTGTCGCGAATAAGCGAGGCGAATAAAGTTTGGTTTGCCACCAAAGAAGAAGCAGAGGGGAGGGGGCTTGCGCCGGCGGCCAATTGTCCGGGAATTTAAATTAGGTTGTAGGCTTGCCCGCCTAAGTTTTTGCCTTGCCCTCTTAAGTTTGTAAACAAAATTAGGTGGGGCAAAAATTTTGGCGGGTGAATAGTTGGTAGGTTGTAGGGAAAAGCCATCTCTGTCTATTCTAGTCTTTTGCAAAAGACTAGAATAACAGTTATTTTGGGTAATTGATGTTACCAAGGCTGTTTTCAAAGAGTTATAACGGTAAATGATTATATGTGCGGAATCATCGGCATTGTAACAACAGAAGAAAAAGACCTCATACCGGACATTATTTCTTCGCTGTCGGATTTGGAATATCGGGGATACGACAGCGCCGGAATTGCATTCTTGGATAGCGGGGAAATCAAAGTTTATAAATGTATCGGCGCGCCGAGCCAGAACTTGCGCGCGTCCGATATATGCCAAAAATTTAATCTTAAAAAAATAACAACGAACGCCGCCATCGGCCATAACCGATGGGCTACCCATGGCGAACCATCTATTCAAAACGCCCATCCGCATATTGATTGCGAAGGGGCCATCGCGGTAGCGCACAACGGCACTATTTTAAATTACGCGGGACTAAAAAAAGAATTGGAGGAAGCGGGGCACATCTTTCTTTCAGAAACTGATACGGAAATCATTCCCCATCTCATTGAACATTACTTGCGTAATAAAGTTTCCACAGAAGAAGCCGTAATTAAAACAATAAGACGGCTTGAAGGAAGTTTCGGGTTAGCGGTAATGCACAAGAACCAGCCTAAAATGCTTTTCATCGGCAAAAACGGAAGCCCGTTAGTTTTCGGCGTTACGAAAAATTCCATTGTTGTAGCTTCAAGCGCCAACGCCCTCGTTCGTTACACGGACACGGTCGTATCGCTTTCTGACGGTGAAATCGCGACACTCTCAACTATTGATGTCCCGACATACAGGATCAGCCGTTTTGACGACGAAGAAAATGGGGAGGTAAAACGAGGCGGGGAAAAAATAACAGGCATCTCTCAAGGCGATGTTTCAAAGGGCGATTTTGAAACATTTATGCTCAAAGAAATTTTTGAACAGCCCGCTTCGGTCAAAGCGACCCTGCTTGGCCGTTTTGACGCAAAATCGGGCGATGCGGTCTTGGGCGGATTGACCGATTTCAATGAATTTTTTACCGGCATCAGCAATATTTGTTTTGTCGCCTGCGGAACGGCATACAATGCGGCTTCGGTCGGGAAAGAAATCATTGAGTCGCTGACCGACATACAGGCAGAAGCTCAAATAGCTTCGGAATTCCGTTACCGGAAACACAATTTTCCTAAAACAAAAACTGCCGTGATTGCCGTAAGTCAGTCTGGAGAAACAGCGGACACGCTTGAGGCGGTTAAAGAAGCCGGACGGAAAGGCCATAAAATATTCGGCATTGTTAATGTAGTCGGAAGCGCTATTGCCGAAGCGACCGACGGTGGCGTTTATACGCGCGCCGGGGCGGAAATCGGCGTGGCTTCAACCAAGGCCTTTACGGCCCAGCTTGCGGTGTTATACCTTTTTGCCCTAAAGCTTGCCCGGGAGCGCGGTATGCAAACAGAGAGAGGAAAAGAGTATCTTAGCGAACTTAAAAATATGCCGGATATTTTGAAAAAGGCTCTGAATACTTTACCCAAAGAAATGAAAACACTTGCCGATATATACAAAAATGTTTTGACAATTAATTTTTTAGGCCGGGGAATACATGTGTCGGTGGCTAACGAAGCCGCGCTTAAATTTAAAGAACTGACCTATATTGAGGCCGGAAGTTATCCATTGGGGGAACTAAAGCATGGACCAATGGCGGTAATAGACAACAACTCTCTTTCGGTTGTTATTGCGCCCAAAGATGAACTTTTTCAAGTCAGTAAAAATTCCATAGAGCAGATTAAATCGAAGGGTGGGCGAGTGCTTCTAATAACGAGCGAAGACGCAAGGGGGGATAACGGCATAGAAAAAGCAGACCATGTCGTCTATTTGCCGGCGCTTAGAGAAAAATTATTTTACCCCCTGCTTGAAATATTGCCGCTCCAGTTATTTGCTTATCATTTCGCGCGTAATCTTGGTCGAAACATTGATAAACCAAGAAACCTCGCCAAATCGGTAACGGTGGAATAAGACTAGTTTATAGTTGGTAGTTGACAGTGTTTCTAAAGGGGTTAACAATGCCACCCATTGTTTCCATCGAGAACGAATAATGGTGGCTGACCCCATTATCCTGTTTTCGGCTGGCTTCTTAGCCCGGTATTTGCCGGTTTGGCGATGGCCTTTTCAAGCGTGTCGGTGGTCGGCAATTCGCTTAGGTTGAAAGCGAAGAAATTATAAATTTAATGTTATTAATTTAATTACAAAATCATGATGTATGGATTTGATGGTTATTGGGGGTTTGGGTGGTTTTGGGGAATGTTTATGATGGTGATATTTTGGGTTGGTCTCATACTTTTAGTCGCTTGGCTGGTCAGGGAACTTTCGGGCGGCCATCGGGAAAAAGATGAGGATAAAGCACTCACTATCTTAAAGGAGAGATACGCCAAAGGGGAGATAGATAAAAAAGAATACGAGGAAAAAAAGAAGGAATTGTCAAAATAATCAAAAAGAGATAAAGAAGCCTTCTCTCTCTGTGTTAAAGAGTTATACACAGGCAAGATCGTTGACAAATAGGGTATAGGGGTATATGGTATATATAAGGTCGATATTAATTACCAACACTTAACAAAAACTAAATGCTAGACAAGAAACTAAAAAAAAGGTCAGTGCATCGGGCAAGGATTATCGCAGGCCAATTAAACGGTCTTGTTAAGGCCATTGAGGAGGAGATATATTGCCCCACCTTGCTGGAGCAATCTCTCTCCATCCAAAGGTCGCTCAAGAGCCTTGACGGGTTCCTCTTGGAGAATCATCTCCGGACGCACGTCAAGCGCCAGATGCAGAACAAGGGAGGCGACGAAAAAGCGGTCAAAGAGTTGGTCAGGATTTACACATTGTCCAACAAGTAATTAAAATATATGAATGACAAAATTTTGTTTGCGGCAGGGGGAGTTATCGGCGGGTTAATTTTAGGAATCGTCTTTGCGTGGGCGGCGTTTCCCGGAGTTCGCAGTGGAAATATCGGAATGACGGGCGGCAATCAAAATACAGGCGGTACTCGGATGATGGGTAATATAGATAGGCACTTTATTGAACAAATGATCCCGCATCACGATGGAGCGATCGCAATGGCAACATTGGCCCTTAAGAAAGCCGTTCGCCCTGAGATTAAAACTCTTGCGGAAGCTGTTATTAAAGATCAAAACAAGGAAATAGGAGACATGAGAGACTGGTATAAAAGTTGGTTCCAGACAGAAGTCCCGAAGGGAAACTTATCCCCAATGGGGGGAGGAATGATGTCTGGAAGCGGGATGCATATGGGAGGACGAGAAGATGTGCAGATACTGGAAAATGCAAATGATTTCGACAAAGCATTTATAGAAGCGATGATTCTTCACCATCAATTGGCCGTTATGATGGCGCAGATGCTAATGTCCGGTACGAGCAGGCCGGAGATGCTGTCTCTTGCTAATAACATTATCGAATCGCAGTCTAAAGAAATACAGGAAATGCAAGATTGGTATAGGAGTTGGTATAAATAAATTTAATCCAAAAATATGAAACTATCAAAACTAATGCATGTTATCAGCGTTATCGCGGGGCTTGCCGGAGTGGTCACGTTTGCGTCAGCCGTACTTGGCGGTGTTAACGACCTTATATTCGGGCTCACAAAAGTAGACGCTTTGCTCTGCGCCGGAATCCTCCTTCTTATTGCGGTTTGGGTCCAAATTGCAACGATTCATCATATGATGCTTGAGAAGCGCGGAGAGATTATTTAATCGATTAATTCAAATATATGCAACTATCACTAAAATCATACGGTTGGAAGTGTGTATTGGGCGCGGAGGTAGTCTATGTGCTTTGTCTTATAGGAGGATTTCTTCCGTGGAGGACAGCGGTCGGGATACAGCTTCATCACGCAATTTTCGAAACCCTCCCCGGCTTTACATGGATAAGCCCCGGCAGTTTCGTACTTGGCGCGGTTTATATGCTTGCCTTTGCTTCCATTTTTGCCGCCTACTTCGTGTGGATGCACAATTCAAGCCTTATCAGTAAATAATTACTAAATAACTATGCACAATCACGACAATCACGACAACAGAATGAAATCAATGATGTGGATGATGGTGATTTGTTGCGCCGTGCTCCTCCTCCTCATTTTCGTTCTTGGCGCGGGAGGCAAATCGTTGGGATTTCCAATATGGGTGATTTTGGGCGGAATTCTCGTGATGGCGGGAGCCCACTTCTTTACGATGGGGAGATCGCATAAACATTCTGGCGAAAAAAATGAAATCACCAATATGAAAAATGATAAAAGCAAAGGAACTCATTCCGGCCACGAGTGTTGCCGTTAATTGAAAGTCTAATGATATGGAAAACAAAATTAAATCATTAATTAAAAAATTGAGCAGACTGGGATTTAATGTTAAGCCAAAAGAAGGCGTTCACACGGACCCGGTGTGCGGGATGGAATCGTCGGGCGACCTGTTCAAAACCGATTATCAAGGCAGAAGCTATTATTTCTGTTCGGATCACTGCAGAGGACAATTTGAAAAAGACCCAAAAAGTTATATCAGTAAATAACATGCAAAAAGCTGCTATAAAATCCATCGGCTCCGGCATAGGAGCGGCTCTCGTACTGCTTTCAATCTACTTTTTTATACTGACGCTGATTTCCGGCCGGGGATTCGCTCAAAGCCAATTCGCGGCCTATTGGTATTTTATTATCAGTTTAGCGGTAGGTTTCGGAATTCAGATTGCTCTCTACCGATACATTAGAAATCTGGTGCATAATGGACAGGGCATGGGTAAAGTAGTCGGCGTGTCCGGGACTACTTCTACGGCGAGCATGATTTCCTGCTGTGCGCACTATTTAGTGAACATAGCGCCAATTCTAGGAGTGACCGGGCTCGTGACATTTGTCGCCCAATATCAGGTCGGGATTTTCTGGGTCGGCATTGCTTTTAACTTGTTTGGCATCTGGTTTATTGGCAACAAGATTGTTGCATTCAAAAAACATCATGAATAAAGCAATAACAGTATCTATATTGGCGCTTGCGTTTATAGGAGGATTTTATGTTTTTTATAATCCGAAATCTGTTTCTAATCCGACTCAAAAAAGTTCTTCAGCCTCAAACGCGCAACAAAAATGGGAGACAAAGACCGATGAACAATCGGAGATTACGGTTACTGTCACCCCTATTGATATTTCGCCTGAATCAAAAGAATGGAGGTTCAATGTTGTTATGGATACCCATTCGGTTGAATTGGACCAGGACCTGCTAAAAATAACTGTTCTTGTTGATGACCGGGGCAAAGAGTATAAACCGCTTAATTGGGAAGGCGCGCCAGCCGGAGGTCATCACCGAGAGGGTGTGCTTACCTTTAATCAAATAACGCCATTGCCAAAATTTATAGAGATAAAAATTTCCGATGTCGGCGGCGTTATGAGAAGTTTTATGTGGCAACTTAAAACTATATGAACTCAATACACGAACCGCAACTTGCTTGGCTTTTCTGGAGTCTAATCCTAGTTGCGATATGGATTGTCGTTTATACTCTCCTGAAAAGCAAAGGGAGTAAAAAAGAGATGCTTGTGGTGAGCCTATGGACCGCGCTTTTCGGACTGACGGAGCCGTTCTTTGTGCCCGCATATTGGAATCCGCCGTCACTTTTTGACTTGGCGCACCGAACTGGTTTTGATATTGAGAGTTTTATTTTCTCGTTCGGCGTCGGCGGCATCGCGGTAGTGCTGTATGAGTATATCAACCGTACTTCGCACGAGCAGATGAAAATGCCAGAACATCATGCATCGCGCCATCGCTACCATTTGCTCTCAATTCTCTCCGCTCCGCTCATCTTTTTTGCGCTCTTTTTTACAACCCCGCTCAACCCTATGTATTCGGCAATAATTGCCATGATGATAGGAGGTTTTGCTGCTTGGTACTGTCGGCCGGATTTGAAAAAGAAAATGATTTCAAGCGCTTTCGTATTTTTAGGGATTTATTTTGTGTACTTCATCACCCTCATCGCTCTCTACCCCGGGTACGTGGAACAAGTATGGAATCTCGGGGCTATTTCAGGGATTCTATTTTTTGGAATCCCTCTGGAAGAACTGCTGTTTGCTTTCAGTTTCGGATTCCTGTGGTCGAGTATCTATGAACACATTACTTGGCGCAAAATAAAGCGACTGACATGAAAAGAGAAAAACAAATTATTGCGCTTGCGGCGTACGCGATTGCGATGGCTTTCGTTGAAGCCGCGATAGTGGTCTATCTCCGAGAGCTTTATTACCCGAATGGATTTCTCGTCCGAACGGCGGCCGATATTCGCGTTATTCCATGGGAGATTCTCCGGGTGGAGATATGGCGCGAACTGGCGACAATAGTCATGCTCGCTACCGTCGGGTTTTTGGCTTTTGAGCGACTGGGAGAAAGACTGTGGGCATTTATTTTCGCATTTTCGTTATGGGACATCGGCTATTATCTATTTCTGTATATCTTCCTGCGCTGGCCGCCTTCGCTTACCGCTACCGATGTGTACTTCCTTATTCCGCAGCCGCTCATCGGACCGGTATGGTTCCCGCTCTTGTTGTTCGCCGCTCTTGGCGTTATTTCTTTGCGGCAACTTTTTAAATCACCATTACAAAAAATTAATTAAAAAATATGAACCACAACCATAATACAACACAAGAAAAAAGGGAAATAATATATACCTGTCCCATGCATCCGCAGGTTCGCAAGTCTGAACCCGGCAGATGCCCGGCGTGCGGGATGGAGCTCATTGCGGGTCACGAAACGGCGATGCTTGCCCACCATAGCCTTGGCGACGGTGGGACCAATCCGCAAATCGCCAAAGCGATGGAGGCGGACATGCGCCGGAGGTTCTTTATTTCGTTTTTGCTTTCCATTCCGATTTTTCTCTATTCGCCAGTCGGCGTCAACTTCTTCGGGCTTAATCTGCCGACGCCAATCCCGATAAACTGGCTTTTGCTGATTCTCACGACGCCAATAGTCTTTTGGACCGGCTCAATCTTCATCACGGGCACGTATTATTCGCTGAAGGCCAAGAAGTTGAACATGGCAGTTCTTGTCGCCACTGGCGTACTCGCGGCGTATCTTTTCAGTGTTCTTATCACCTTTATTCGTCCGGGAAGCGAAACGTTCTATGAGGCGGCCGCGCTTCTTGTTACTTTTGTGCTTTTCGGCCATTGGATGGAGATGAAATCACGACGCGGAACGTCAGACGCTCTCCGCGCGCTCTTTGACCTCGTGCCGCCGAAGGCGAATGTTATCCGAGATGGCAAAGAAATCAGTGTTCCTAGTGCAGAAATCGTTCACGATGACATCGTCGTACTGCGTCCGGGCGACAAGGTGCCGGTTGACGGAGAAATTATTGAAGGCGAGACGTCCATTGACGAGTCGCTCGTAACCGGCGAATCCATGCCGGTAACGAAAACTGTCGGCGCGAAAGTGGTCGGCGGTTCGGTGAACCAGACTGGCACGGTGAAATTTAAGGCAACAGAGGTCGGCTCCGAGACGGTGCTCGCCCAGATCATCAAAATGGTGGAAACGGCGCAAAACTCAAAAGCCCCCGGCCAGCGCATTGCCGACACGGCGGCTGGATGGCTGGTTGTTGTGGCAATCGGTTCAGGACTGGCCGCGTTTTTCGGCTGGTATTTTATAGCCGGCGCAGGACTTATAACAGCCCTTACTTTCGCGGTTTCGACAGTGGTAATTGCCTGCCCCGACGCGCTTGGCCTTGCCACCCCCACGGCCGTCGCAGTCGGCACGGGTATAGGCGCTAAAAATAATATTCTCATCAAAGATGCCGCGACTTTGGAAAACACTTCTCGTTTAACTGCTATTGTGCTTGATAAAACAGGAACACTGACGGAAGGTAAACCAAGGGTGACTGACGTCATTGCTTTTAACGGATTTACCGAAGAGGAAGTTGTGAAATATGAAGCGACCATTGAGTCTGGTTCTAATCACCCTATCGCAAAAGCCATTACTGATGAAGCGAAAAACAGAAACATTGAAATTACTTCGCACCAGAATTTCCAATCAATAGCGGGATATGGACTCTCGGCCATAATTCTCGGCAAAAAAATATTGACGGGAAAAGAAAAATTATTAAATGACAACGGTGTTGATATCATAAAAGAAAAAATAGTTTTTGATCGTTTGGCCACCGAAGGCAAAACCGTCAGTATCTTGGCGGTTGATGGAAGGGTTACGGGGGTGATAGCTGTAGCGGATACAATTAAACCAAATTCCAAAAAGACCATAACTGCTCTCAAAAATCTCGGACTTGAAGTAATGATGATTACCGGCGACAATCAACGCGTTGCTCAAGGCGTTGCAACGGAGCTTGGCATCGAGCGTTTCTTTGCCGAGGTTTTACCGGAAGAAAAAGAAAATTATGTTAAAAAATTGCAGAATGAGGGCAGGTTTGTGGCAATGGTTGGCGATGGTATAAATGACGCTCCGGCTCTGGCTCGTTCGGACATCGGTATCGCTATCGGCGCCGGAACAGATGTGGCTATTGAAACGGGAAATATTGTCCTCATGAAATCAGACCCTTATGATATCGTGGCCGCCATTCGCTTAAGCAAAGCAACCGTCATAAAAATGAAGCAAAATTTGTTTTGGGCGGCAATTTATAATGTGCTGGCAATCCCCGTCGCCGCCGGTGTTTTTTACACAAGCTTCGGAATATCCCTTCGTCCGGAAATAGCGGCATTGCTTATGTCCGTTTCTTCCATTATTGTCGCTCTCAACGCGGTTTCTCTCAAGCGCGTTGAATCAAAATTAAAATTATAAATAATTTGAATTAATATTATGAATAAAAAATCTATAAAATTTGATTACACCACGACTACAGCGAAAACTTTTGAAGAGGCGGTTCAAAGCATACAAGATGAAATCGCCAAAGCCGGTTTTCGGGTCTTATACATTCACGATGTGTACGCGACATTGGCGGAAAAAGGATTTAAAATAGAGCCGATGAAAATTATCGAGTTTTGCAATGCAAAGTCCGCCTTCACGGTCTTAGAGGAGGATGTAAAAATCGGCCTTTGCCTGCCGTGTAAGATACTTGTTTATGCAAAAAATGGCCGGAATTTTATTTCTGGCATGCGGCCTACCATCTTGCGCCAGTTTTTTCCGAACGCCGAACTGGGCGCGTTACCGGAAGAGATCGATGGTCAAATAGAAAATATTATCAATAACTCAAAATAAAAGTTCCTCGGGGCAGAGCCCCGAGGTATTAAACCTTTAATTCGTCTTCGCTCGGACGCCGTGTAAGTTATTACACTTCCACGCGCTCCTCGCTCGACGAAATAACTATTATGGAAAACACGCCGCAACAAGAACCAATCGGGAAAAAAGAACGTTGGGAATTACGCAAACAAGAAAAGCAAAAATTTCAAGAAGCCGAGCAAAGAAACAGGTTGATTAAGCGGATTAGTTTCTGGACAATTGCCGCGCTCATTGTCGGTTCTTTGGGGTATGGAATCGTATATTTGGCAACTCGTCCGGAAAAGCCCAGACCCGGAGCGGCAATCCCTATTTTAGGACGGAGCCATATTTCAGTCGGGGCGTCTCGCGGAGAGTATAATTCCAACCCGCCCACTTCGGGCTCGCATTACGCGAAAGAGGCCGAGTGGGGAGTATACCAGCAAGAATTACCGGATGAACAATTGATTCACAATCTTGAACACGGCGGCATCTGGATTTCCTACAAACCCGACATTGACCCGGCGGTAAAATCAAAGTTGGAATCAATAGGAAATAAATACAAGGGGGCAGTCGTGGTTGCTCCGCGGGCCAAAAACGATTCAATGATTGCCCTGGCTTCCTGGGGTCGGCTTGAAAAACTGGACAATTTCGATGAAGTTAAGATTACCGCCTTTATTGGCGCGAATAAAAATAAGTCTCCGGAGCCTTTCGCCAGATAATTATGGAAACAACGTCAGACTATGGATTATGGTGGTTGGTAATATTGAATACGGCTATATTTCTTATATTCGCTTTCAGTTTTACCCATCCCAAAACGAAAAGGGATTGGCGGTCGTTCGGGGCGTTTTCCGCATTCATAGTAGCGCTCTTTACGGAGATGTATGGTTTCCCTCTGACAATATATTTTCTTTCCGGCTGGCTTACAAAATGGGTGCCGGGACTTGACCCCTTCACACACAATTCTGGCCATATCTTGGAAGACCTTTTTGGGTGGGGTGGCGATCCGCATTTCGGACCGTTCCACATCGCAAGTTATATATTAATCTTTTATGGATTCTCACTTCTTGCCAGAGCATGGGGCGTGTTACATAAGGCGCAGAAAGATCATAACCTTGCGACTGTCGGCCCATATGCGCGCATTCGCCATCCGCAATATGTTGGATTTGTAATCATCATGTTCGGATTTCTCTTGCAGTGGCCGACAATTCTTACAGTCATAATGTTTCCGGTCCTTGTTTGGATGTACATACGCCTTGCCCGGAGCGAAGAAAAAGAGGCTAAGAAGGATTTTGGGATAATTTGGGATGAATACGCGGAAAAGACCCCCGCTTTTATTCCCGGCTGGAGAAAATTAACAACTAATCCTTAAACCATATGTTCAATGTCAAATCTTTTTTCTATTATTATGATAAAATTAAAATGTTATGAAAAAGATATTTTATTACTTATTACTGGTCGTACTCGCGGGAGGAGCCGTTGTTTCTTTTTGGGTATACCAGCGATATTTTAAAGCGGAAGCGCCCAAATTTCTCTCTTTCACGGTGATCAGAGGAGATATCACGGAGGCGGTAAAGGTGCGCGGAGAAGTGGTGCCGCAAAAAGATTTTGCCCTCGAGTTCCCCTTTGCGGGAATCGTGGAAAACATTTTTGTGCTGGATGGACAACAGGTGAACCAGGGTAGTCCCTTAATGAAGCTGGAGACAACCGACTTTAAATTGGAAATTAAAAAACTGGACGCGGCAATGGTCCAGAATCAAGCCAATCTGGACAAGCTTATTGCCGGACCGATACAAGAGGATTTGCGTGTTTCCGAAACAAAAGTTAAAAATGCGAGAGCCTCTCTCGAAGATGCGAAAAGAACCATTGCAGACAAATTACATGAGATATATACCGTATCGGACGACGCAGTACGAAGTAAGATTGACCAACTTTTTGATAATCCGCAAACAGCCAATCCTCAAATTAAGCTTCTTACTGTGGATTCCCAGCTGAAGTCCAGTATTGAATTTGAAAGAATGAAAATGGAGACCACTCTAAAGTCATGGGAATTATCGCTTGGGCAACTTGCCCCAGCAGGCATTCTCACTGCCTACATTGAAACTGCGCAGAACAATCTGGAGCAGATGAAGTCATTTCTCGACAAAGTTGCTTTGGCTGTAAATACCGCCACGCCGAGTTCCAACATTTCCCAAACCATTCTTGATGCATGGAAATCGAATATTGCTCTTGCGCGAACGAATGTGAATGCGGTGGTTGTGGGGCTAAGTGCTACGAGAGAAAAGCTCAAGGCCGCAGAGTCAAATCTTCTGCTTGCAGAAGACGAGCTTGCTCTCAAGCGCGCCAAAGTACGGACGGAGGATGTGCGTATAGCCGAGGCAAAGATCGAAGAGATAGAGAGTCAGATAGCTATCATAAAAGAGAAAATCAAAAAATCCACACTTTATGCGCCGGTACCCGCTAAGGTCATAAGCATCGGAGTTGAAAAACAGGAACTCTCGAGACCGGGGCAGACAGCTATCACGCTCGCCACTTCGGGACATAAAATCCAAGCCGATGTCTCGGAATTAGAAATAGGGAAGATACGAGAAGGTGACTCCAAAGGACAAAACAACGGGGCGGGCGGCAATAAGGTCTCGATTCGTTTTGACGCCTTTCCCGATCGCACCCTCGGCGGCAAGGTTGTTTCGGTGGATGCCAAAGAAATTATCAAGGATGGCGATAAATATTATCGAGCCAACATTTATTTGGACTCGCACGGCAACGAGATCCGTTCGGGGATGAATGCCGATTTGGTTATTTTTGTTTCTTCGAAAGAGAATGTGCTGAAGATCCCCGAGCTCGCCGTTTATAAAAAAGACGACAAAAAATTCGTAACTTTGCTTGAAGGAGGCCAGCAAAAAGAGGTGGAAATTAAAACTGGGGTTTCTGATGGCGAATCAATAGAAATAATCAGCGGGCTTACGGAGGGACAGACAATCGTTGTCTCCGCTGATTGATTTCAGATTATGAAACAAAAGAACATACAATCAAAAATTGATCCTGTCTGCGGTATGGATTTAACAGAGTATTCCGACATCGCGCCAATTTCTCACAGAGGAGAGCCGTTTTATTTTTGCGGAAAGGATTGCGAGGATAGATTCAAAAAAGACCCTGACAAATTTCAAGGAGAGCCGCTCATCAAACTAAACAAGGTGTGGAAAATTTTTAATATGGGAGGAATGGAAACCCAAGTGTTGCGCGGGCTTGATATGCACGTGTGGGAAGGTGATTTTGTAGCCATCATCGGGCATAGCGGTTCTGGTAAGAGTACTGCTCTAAATATGATAGGACTTTTGGACAGGCCAACTTCCGGCAATATTTTTTTGAATAACAAAGATGTTTCAAGGTTATTCGATGATGCGAGAGCCGAGCTTCGTTCCAAAACGTTCGGTTTTGTATTCCAGCAATACAACCTCATACCGTGGCTTACGGCGTTTGAGAATACGACCCTCCCTCTTATTTTTTCCAGAAAAAAAATCGAGGTAGACAAAATTACAGCCAATTTTGAAGATATAGGTCTTAAAGAGCGTATGACGCACCGACCCTTTGAGCTCTCGGGTGGCGAGCAGCAACGTACGGCGCTTTTACGAGCGCTTGCCAATGACCCGGAGATAATTTTGGGAGACGAGCCGACAGGCAACCTCGACTCGGCGACGGGGAATAAAATTTTAGAAATATTGATTACGTTGAATAAATCACGCAAAAAAACGCTTATCATCGTTACGCATGATGAGGATATTGCCGCACAGGCCGATCAGGTAATCGCCTTTAAAGATGGACGCTTGGTGCGAGGTCACCAAGTTCACAAAAAGTTTATTAAGAGCGATGTGTCCGCTCTTTCTCAAGAATACCGCAAACATGATTAAAAATTTCTTTTTTCTTGTATTAAAGGGTGTACGATATCGACCGGTGAGGAGCTGGCTCACCATCTTTGGTATTGTGATTGGCATCATGCTTATAGTGATTATCCTTTCCTTGGGCAATGGCATTAAGAATACTATCAAGGGGACATTGCAGGCCTTTGGCTCTGACACAATTATCATCTTGCCCGGCAAAGAGACTAATCCACTCTTGGGACTTGTGGGAGGACAGAAGTTCAAAGAACGGGACTTGACGGATTTGGAACAGATTGATGGCGTACAATTTGTTGTGCCTATGGATTTCGGAATGGCTAATGTGGAGTATCGGGGCGAAAAAAAAGCCGTTTTACTTCATGCGGCAAACTGGAAGAAATATACCAATGTTTTGGAATCCCTACAGGGGATAAGGCTTGAAGAAGGACAGTGGCCGGAAGATGAAATAACTGGCAGGGCGGTGCTTGGCTATGTCACCACAAGAGACCTTTTTCAAAAAAGGGTCGCTGTCGGCGATGAAATAATCATTAAATCTAAACGTTTCATAGTGTCCGGTACAATGTCCAGGATAGGAGAGCAAATGGTGGACAGTGTGGTTTTTGTCTCCATAGACCTCTTTCGCGAGCTTACCGGGTCAAGGTCGGGTGCCGGGTCCGCATTCGTAAAAGTAGAGCCGGGAGCGCCGATAGATATTGTTGCCAAACAGATAAGATACAAACTTTCGCAGCAAGAAGTTATCCGGGATTTTACTCTTTTGACGCCGGAAAAAGCCGGCCGGCTCGCTGGCAGTGTGCTCTCTATCGTTGAACTCATACTCATCGTTGTCGCGCTCATTTCGCTTGTCGTTGGGGCGGTGGGTATTATGAATACAATGTATACGTCAGTCCTTGAGCGAACCAAACAGATCGGTGTGATGAAAGCGATCGGTGCGTCCCGTGACGCCATTTTGTCGCTCTTTCTCATCGAGTCGGGCATGATCGGACTTGTCGGTGGACTCCTGGGGATAATTTTCGGCGTGCTTGCGGCGTATATTATCAGCTTGATTGCCGATGGTTTCGGTATACGGGGATTATTCTCATTTGCGTCGCTAGACTTCTTTGGTTTCGCCGTTATTTTGATCATCACCTTTATCACGGGCGTGATATCGGGAGCACTGCCTGCGCGGCGCGCCGCCAATATGGAACCGGCGGAAGCTTTAAGGTATGAATAACAACTACTTCGTAATACGCAAAAAGAAAAAGAAATTGAACAAAGAACCAGCTATGCTTTTCGTGACGAGAAAAACAAAGGAAAAGTTCAACGATGAGTATGAAAAACACCGGGGGGAAGTGCCCGCTTTTGTTCCTGGACTAGTGTGGCAAAAAGTGCTACCCTACAATAATAAGGAATTATGAAACGTTTCGTCATATTATTGCTCATAATAAGTTTTATCGGGATAGCTATCGGCGGCTCTGCGTCTTTTGGCATGAATCCTGACCACAACGGCGTTTGCACTGCCGTTTATGGTACGGTCTGTCCGGTGAACATCGCGGACTTTGCGGCGCATCACATTTCCGCTCTGCAGATGATAACAATGTCAGTAGCGCCGCAGGCATCTTACTGGCTTCTCTTGCTCGCGTCGCTTCTTGCTTCGGTTTTGGTATTTACATTCTATAAAATTTTGCCGTATCCGGAACTTGAGTTTCCGCTTCGTCGTTTGCGGGAATTGTCATTCGGCTCTCTCCGCGGCCGACAAAAAATCATTTCCTGGCTCTCTCTGTTCGAGCTTAGCCCCGCCTTATAGCGCCGGCACGCATTAAGCGCAAGCTTTTTTCGTGCTGTTTGGGTATCCTTTTTGAGGATATTTTTTGATTTACTAACTTAAATTAACAAAACATATGAAAAAACTTATATGGAAATACTTGTAGGAACATCATTAATAGCGGCATTTGTGGCTGGAGTCGCCGCGCTTTTCGCCCCATGCTGTATTGCCGTCCTCCTCCCGTCATATCTTGGCAACATCTTCAGGGAGAGATATAAAATCTTCTTCATGACTTTTGTTTTTTTCTTGGGAGTCGCGACGGTCTTTCTGCCAATCGGATTGGGGGCTTCATTCCTCTCTCAATTATTCAGCGAATACCACAACGAAATTTTTACCGTCGGTGGAATTTTCCTGATTGTACTCGGAATAACAATGCTTTTAGGAAAGAAGTTTGGGGCAACTCCGACTTCCGTCCGTGATGGAATGAAGCGGCACGTTTCCTCGGTCTACGTCTTGGGTATCTTCTCGGCAATCGCAACTACATGTTGCGCTCCGGTATTGGCCGGTGTGCTCGCGCTATCGGTTACAAGCGGCACGGTTCTTTGGGGCGCGATGTACACTCTCGCCTATGTACTGGGCATGACATTGCCGCTCTTCATTATTGCGGCCTTTCTTGACAAAGCGAATCTAACTGAACGATTCACTAACGCGAAGAAAACCGTCGCGATGGGCTTCGGTAACTTCAGCTGGCGGATTTCGGTTTCGGAGCTGATCTCGGGACTGATATTTCTTCTGATGGGCGGTTACATAACTTACCTGGCTTTCAATAATAAGTTATTTACCTATTCCAGCTATCAGTTGGGAATGAACCTGTGGAACGCTAAATTCTTGGGCACTATCAACGGTTTTGTGACTTTAATTCCCGAATATATCTGGGCTTTGCTGTTTATTGGAATAGTCTCGTACATATCGTATGTGTTTATTAAACAATCTAAAAAACAAAAAAATGAACAAGAATAATAATGAAAAATTACCCGTGCTTACAATCGTCATCATTTCAGTTGCGGTGCTGGGCCTGGGGTACTTCCTCTTCATAAGTTCTCCGCAGAATCTAAAACGAAATCAAAGTTCGGCTACTGTAAACATTGATAGCATGCATGGAGGACCATCGATAGATACCGACAGCGAAGCGCTAAATTCTCTTGTAGGGAAACCCATGCCTAATATTCAGTTAACCGACAAGGATGGAAAGACGTACACGCCCGCGGAATTCAAAGGAAAAAATACAGTTTTGTTCTTCAATGAAGGTCTCATGTGTTATCCGGCTTGTTGGAACCAGATGGCGGCATTCGGAAGCGACGAGAGGTTCAACAGTAATCAAATTCAGGCTATATCAGTTGTCGTTGATTCGGCAAAAGATTGGCAAAAGGCCATAGATAAAATGCCGCAACTCGCTAAAGCGAACACCATGTTTGACGCAAATGCCAACGCTTCGCGGGAGCTTGGCTTGTTGACTACAGCTTCATCCATGCACAGAGGCTCGTTGCCCGGGCATACATACGTAGTTGTGGATAAAGATGCTATCGTTAGATACGTGTTCGATGACCCTAATATGGCGATAGCGAATGACATGCTTTTCGGTAAAATTCAGGAATTAAAATAAATACCATGAATGACAAACCGACAATGAAAGAGCTTATTGAAAAAATAAATAAGCTAAAAAATACGGGTGAACTTGACCTCTCGATGGAGGAAGATTTGAGCATCGCGGTCATGAATCTCATCAGTCTGGAAGAGCATTTTTACTTTACCGCCGAGAAAACGGGACAGGACGAGTATTTTGACTTGCTGAATCAAACAAGGGAAATCAGAAAAGAGCTCCTGGCCAAGATGATTGACAAGCATGAGGGGGAAACTTGGTGCATCGCCAAACATTTGCTTGCCGCAACGATGAGAATGATGGAAGTCGGCACCAAGCTCCAATCATCTGGTAAAAAAGAAGAATCGCGAGATATGTTCAAAAAGGCTTACGAAGTCTATTCTCTTTTTTGGGCCTTGCGGTTAAAGTTGATTAATATAGCCGGCGTAAAAAAAGTCGGGAACAATCAATTAAATGTCCATGACAAATCCGGTTTTGACAAACCAATGACAAAGGAAGAATTGATAAGCAAATTAGTAGATTGCTGTGATGAGTAGTTTCTCGACTTGGTTCGACAAGCTCACCACAAGTCCTCTCGAGACAAGAAAATAATTATATAACTGGGTACAATAATTCGTCTTCGCTCGGACGCTATGTGAGTGAGTACACTTCCACGCGCTCCTCGCTAGCCGAAATAAAAACAAAATGGCGGACAAAAATGAAAATACAGTTTCTGCGCCGGAAGCGGTTTTAGTGTTGGTCGTGCTTGTCGGGGTATGGTTTATGATATTCGCAAACGGGAATTTTTCCAAAGACGGGGGAAACAGGCCGCTATTCGGCAAAGAAGAAGCGTTTTCGCAAACAGCGGTTTTGTCGGTTCATTTTGGAAATTTAGGGCCAGAGCTTGTATCATCCGGCGTAATAGACAGAGAAAAATTTATTAAACTTTATGACGGCAACGATAGCCTGAAGAAAGAGGCTCAAAAACTCCTAGACGGGACTGATAATGGCGATTTTGTCGTTACGGAAGAGAACGCGTTGGTCGTACTAAATTTCCTTTGGGCGTTTGGTCTTGGCAATAAGAATCCGATTTTGGAAAGAGGGCCGATGACAGACCCCCGTTATGGAGGAGCGGGTAATTTCGCTTCAACCGGAGGCTGGACGCTTGCTCGGGGCGATGCCATAGAACATTACAGCATGCATCGGTTTATCGTTTTGTCTCCGGAGGAACAGGACTTGGTGGAACGGGTTTCAAAGAATATCTATCGTCCATGTTGCGACAATTCCACATACTTTCCCGATTGCAATCACGGCATGGCCATGCTCGGATTTTTGGAGCTCTTGGCCAGTCAGGGAGCAGGGGAGGAAGAAATGTACAAAGCCGCTTTGACGCTTAATGCGTATTGGTTCCCGGGAACATACGAAGTTATCACTCAATACATGGAAGAAAAAGGCGTAAGACGCGAAAATATATCACCCAAAGAAATTCTTGGAAAAAATCATTCAAGCGTTTCCGGTTTTAGAAACATATCTTCGCAAATCAAAAATAAAGGTCAAAGCGGAGGAAGCAGTTGCGGTATATAACTACAATTTCAGGTTGATGTATAATCGAGTTTATCCGCCAATAACCTTAAAAAATGAAACGCCAAATAAAAAGAATCATAATTATTGTTCTAGCCCTGACATTCCTTGCTTTCGGGGTGATCGGTCTTTTCTTGCCGATCCTGCAGGGGGTTCTTTTTATTATTGTCGGGTTGATTCTTCTGTCGTTTTCACATTCTTCCGTTGATGAAAAATTGCTGAAATACATAAATAAATATCCGAAACTTGCGGGCCGTTATTCCAAACTGCGCCAAAAATTACGCAAGTATTTTGAGTAGACTTATTTTACCCTGTCAGCTTGTTGCGTGGCGGTTTATTAATTTTTTATTCCAATTTTTCCGCGTCTTACATCGGCCCATTCGTACGAATGGGCCGATGTGGAAATGTAGAAGAAAAAAATACACGCATGTTTATATTTCATAAAAAATACCCCGAAAACAACGGGGTATGACACAATTACTTCTGGAACCGAGCTACATCCAGCTTCTTACAACCGCTTCGGCTTCAACTGCCGCCGAATTTTTGTTCCTCACGCCGATTAGAATAATACATCCGCCATCCGGAGTTACCTGGGCAATGGTTGATGTTTTATCGACGTTACGCTTATCGAATTCCGTAAGAATGCGGGCAAGCAGGCCGGTTTGATTTTTTTCTGCCGAAAAACGAAATTCTGCCGTGGCTTGTTGTACGTCTGCCTCCAGGCGTATTAATTGCTCTGTTGACCCGTCCAGCTTTTCGAGATTATGAGGAAGAATAGACGACCTTGTTTTACCAAGAACCGTTTCAAGTCCGGGGTCTTTTTTCTCGACAAGTAGCCTAATCTTTGCCAGAGCCCGCTCTAAGGACTCTATGGTTTGAATCGCAAAGGGGTGGTTCTCGAGAATACTTCTAACCACCCTTCCGTTTTTTGCGGTTCTTACGACAGAGCGTACTAAAAACCGGCACGGCGGACCTCCTATGAGCAGTCCTTTCTCAAGGGTTTGTCTCGGTACGTCCGACCAGACTATTCCCACCAGAAGCGAAACGTACATATGGATAAGCTGGCTTATGGTGGTGATGTGGTCATGTTCGTCCGGCCGCAGGTAATACAGAATTGGCTGGTAGGGGACAAGACAAGACTCCAGCCAAGCATTCCATTCGTCCTTTTTCGGACCGAACGTGGAAAGCGTGACGGTTTGCCCGTAAAGAGTCCGGCTAAGCGGCGATTGCGGGAAAAAGTGAAAGTGACAATGACTTACGGTAATGCCGTTTTCCACGGCCTCGGCAACTTTGATTTCGCCCGGCGACACCGGATTTTCTATGGATGTTCCGTGCGCGAGAAGTGTTCCCGGCCTCATAACATGACAAGCCTTGCGGAATAGAGAAGAGACTTCTTCTATCGGCAGAGTGACAATGAAAACCACGTCGGCGGCTCTTGCCGCCGTTTCCAAGTTAAGTTCATTGTCGCGGTCTATGCAGAGTACTTCCTGTCCGCATTCGCGAAAATGGTTTACAAGAGTGCGCCCCACCTGCCCGGACGAGCCGATTACGGTTACTATCATTTCGTTCTCCTGGTTTGTTTAAATCAAAGGGCTATTATAGGTGACGCTATTACACAATTGCTATTTTGTCAAGATTACGGATTTGTCGACGACGCCTGAACAATTTTGTCGGCATTTTTTAAAAATACCAAGGATAGTCCTTGTTCGAATCCAGGCTTATTTTGCGGCACTTTATCTATTTGTTTTAGGTAGGTTGACAATGTTGGCGGCCGGTATTTAATAACTACTTTTTGCTCGTCTTGAGAGTGACGAATGATTTTGTTGTTTTGGCGGACAGGGCAATTTCTTGCTCTGGGTCGGGGAGGGTATTAATAATTTGCTGTAATTTTTTTATATCCGGCGCGAGCACTTCATTCCATAACCCCAACTTTTCCAAAATCGGTTTTAATTTTTCAATGTCAAAAGAGACGCGTTCTTGAATTGTCTTGGTGATATATCCTTCACCGCCGAAAACACGGTCAAGTTTTTGGCTGTCCATATAAGCGAGAATTTTTCCGCGCAGTTCTTTAAGCCGTTTGTCACCCGTGTCTTCGGTGGTTTTGATTTCAAAATATTCCCGAATGGCCGTCGCAACCTCTTCATCGGACGGCGTTTCCGGTTTTTTATATTCGTGCGACCACATAGGGCACATTTTGCGGAAACCGCACCAATCGCAAAGCGGTCCGGGCGTTGGGGGAAAGTTGCCGGTTTTTTCCATACTTTCGATTTCACGGATTGTGGTTAAAAGAGCTTTTTTTGTTTTTTTTTCCTGTCCCGCGTCTGGCGTGGTGGATATTTTTTCGTTGTGCTTTAAAAAGTAAAGAGAAATTTTTATTTTTTCCGGTTTTATGGACGGCCAGCGGTTTATAAGCGCCAAGTGATAAACATTTAACTGGAGATTGTTGATAAGACTCTCTTCCGCGGGCATTTTTTTGCCGGTTTTGTAATCTATAATTTCATAACTTCCATCGGTTTCGTTTTTGTCTATGCGGTCAATGATGCCGGCCAAAGTGTGCGTTCCTCCGGTTTTCTCGTCCGGGATTTCAAGCGCGAATCTGCTTTCAAGTTCCAGAGCGTTAAAATTCCATGGCTGATTTTTGTGATAGAAATTCTTGATTAATTTCACCCCTTCTTCAAAATAAGATTTTTCATCAGCTATTTTTTTCTCTTCACTAGGCCATATTATTTTTTCGGACTTCTCATTGAAGGATTTGGTGAAATAATCAATCACCTCATCTACGGTAGGGTAGAGCGGATTACGCTCAAACATATATTTAAGCGCCGAATGCAGAAGCGTGCCGAAAACCGCTTCAATTCGTTTTGGCGTCCGGAGCTTGTCTATTGCTTGATATTTATATTTGAGCGGACAGGTTTTGAAAGTGTCCAAGGCGGAATAAGAAGTTCTCATGTGGGTAGTATGTAGTATAAAGTATAAAATATAAAGCATAAAATAAGCATTTTCTTTTTGTTTTCTCGGTGTTAAAATACAATCAGCTAACCTAAACGGGTGTTTAAAGCGGGTCTATGCTAGTGTTTTGCAAAAGACTAGAATAAGAAAACTGTAATCTTAAATATTAAACAAGAAATGTTATGGAAAAAGCAAACAATTTTATTAAACCAATCAAGTCGTTTGTGACGCGTCAGCCGTGGATAACGGCAGTCATAATCGTTGTTTTAGCGGGTGGTGGTTTTTGGTATTACAAAAATAGGACCAATCAGGAGGAAATAAATTTCGCGGAAGTAAAGCGTGGAGAACTTTCCCAGATTGTTTCGGTAACAGGCAGAGTAAAACCAGCCAAAGAAGTCAATCTTTCGTTTGAAAAAAGCGGGCGGGTGTCGGCCGTTTATCGCGAAGTAGGGGAAAATGTCGGCGCGGGTGAAATTTTGGCTTCGCTTGACGGCGGAGAAATATCGGCCCAACTAGCCCAAGCCAAGGCCACAGTAAAAGCGCAAGAAGCCAAGCTTGAGGAATTAAAAAGTGGCACGCGCCAAGAAGATATAAACGTTTCGGAGGTCGCGGTGGATAATGCCGTAAGCGACTTGCTGAATGACATAAAAAACGGATATGTAAACGCCGACGATGCCATTCACAACAAGGTTGACCAGCTTATGTCAAATCCAAAAGGGTCAAACCCTCAACTTAATTTTATTGTGAACGATTTTCAGCTGGAAACCGATATTGAAAATAATAGGCCGACGATGGGAACTCTCTTGAGTGGTTGGAACTCTTCCATAAACATTATGCTCGCAAAGAGAGAGGTAATACCATATGCCGACGAAGCGAAAGCGAATCTCCGTTCCGTTCAGACATACTTGGACAAGATTGCTTCCGCGGTGAATTCCTTAACGACCACCACGAATCTTTCTCAAACGACAATAGACGGATACAAAGCAGCCATAGTTTTGGCGAGAATCAATATTAGCGCCGCCTTGGACGCGGTTACGGCTTCTTTGGAAAAATACAAAAACGCCACATCTGCCTTGGCTTTGAAAAAAGCCGGTACGGTAAAGGAGCAAATAGACGCGCAGGAGGCCCAAGTGGACGGAGCCAAGGCCAATGTTCTTAATCTCGAAGTTCAGCTTGGGAAAACCGTTCTTCGCTCTCCGATTTCTGGCGTAGTAACGAAACAAGATGCCAAAACAGGGGAGACGGTTGCGACCGGCGTCGTATTGGTGTCGGTAATCTCAAATGCCAAGTATGAAATAGAAGCGGATATTCCAGAAGCCGACATAGCTAAAATAAAAATAGGGGACAAGGCGGAAGTGACGCTCGATGCTTACGGAAGCGACACTGTTTTTTACGCAACGGTGTCTCAAATCAACCCGGCGGAAACAATAATTGACGGCGTGGCGACTTACAAGACTACACTTCAGTTCAATGAAAATGATTCGCGGGTTAAGCCGGGGATGACGGCCAACACAGATATTTTCGGACAAAAGAAAGAAAATATTTTATTTATTCCGGGCCGCGCCGTTTCAACCAAAGAAAAAATCAAAACAGTTGATTTGCTGGAAGGCAAAATTACCCGCAAGGTTATTATTACTACCGGACTTCGCGGCTCAAACGGCGACGTGGAAATACTTTCCGGATTGAAAGAAGGGGAGAGGGTGATAACTAGTAAGTAGTTGGTAGTTTGTAGTGAGTAGAAAAAAATCACTGACGGGGGAATAAAAAAAGCCCCGCATGGCGCGGGGCGAGGTTACATCTTTACTTCGGGGCAAAGTCTTGCGCCCTCTTTTGTGCGCAAAAGAAGCTTTTTGCCCGCTATGCAAAAGAGGGGAAAGCTTATCATTGAGGCCGAAATCGCGTAAATTACGATGGCCATAAAGACCCCGTACCCAAGATTGCAAAAGTGACAAATTTTGAGAAAAACATTTTTACCTCCGAGATATTAAGGACGGAAAAGCTTTAAACATACTACAATATTGTATTTTGTCTGTCAATGGCGCGTAATGGTTCAATACCTTTGCATCACCCCCTAGATTAATTAAGCCATAAACTATAGACTAGATTTACCCACCAAAATTTTTGCCCCACCTAACTTTGTTTACAAACTTAAGAGGGCAAGGCAAAAACTTAGGCGGGCAAGCTAAAAACTACCCCCATGCCCCTAATGGAAATCAAAAATTTGGAGAAGACCTATCGGGACGAAAGCGTAGCCACGCAAGTTTTGAAGGGCTTGTCGTTTTCCATAAACGAGGGGGAATTTGTAGCTGTTATGGGGCCGTCGGGTTCCGGCAAATCAACCCTGCTTCACGTTTTGGGATTTTTGGACGCACCCACTGGAGGGGAGTATTCTTTTGAAGGCAGGTTGGCTGGTTCTTATACCGACGAAGAATCGGCGCATATACGGAACAAAAAATTGGGATTTATTTTTCAGTCGTTTAATCTTTTGCCACGCACTACTGTTCTTGAAAATGTGAAATTGCCGCTCTCTTATTCCGGGATAGGCGAAGAGCGTTGGGAAGAGATGGCGAAGAATGCCATAGAATCGGTCGGACTGTCTCACCGGTCCAATTTTGAACCATCACAACTCTCCGGCGGAGAAAAACAAAGAGTGGCCATAGCCCGCGCTTTAGTCAACAACCCCCAAGTTATTTTCGCCGACGAGCCGACAGGCAATCTTGATTCAAAATCCGGCGAGTTGGTTATGGAAATTATTCAGAAATTGAACGCCGAAAAAGGCCACACCATCATTTTAATCACCCACGAAACCTATACCGCGGAGTACGCCGAGAGAATTATCCGATTGCGCGACGGTAGCGTGGAAAGCGACGAACGGGTCGCCGCCCGCCGCTTCGGGAAAAATTTTGTTAAGTAAAAATTATTATAATTTATGAAAAATAACAACGAAATAAGATTGAATTTCAAAATAGACAGCAATTATTTGATAGCTCATACGCTATCAAGCACGAGCGGTGACAATTTTTCTTCAATAAAACATAAGAAAAATATCGTTATGTTCCAGAATTATGCGTGGAAAAAATGTCAATCTTGTTACAACTTACTGGCTGGCAGGGTATTTGCGGAAGAAGTAATAGAGGGCAAATTGCAAAAAACAACAAAACACATACCTCAATTTTTAACTGAACTAAAGAAAAGTAAGCAATATAGAAAAATTTATCAACAAACTGAACGCTATTTGAAATTTGGCAGAAATCAGTGGAATAAAAATTACCAAGTTTCTAGTGGGGCTGTCAAAAAACTAACGGGGTTAAAATTAGATAAAAAGTTTGATGTTTATATTACACATCCAAGTTTAAGAAATGGCAAAAATCGCGGAAATAATTTAATTGAGTGGGGTCACTGCGAAGATTGGCCGAATTACTCAACGATATATTTGTGGCACGAGGTATTGCATTCTTATCTTGGTCGATCTGACATAGAACACGCAGTAATCGAGTTAATAACAGACGAGGAATTAAGGAAGTTGTTAAATGGCGACAAATATCCTCCGTTTGTAGGACATAGACGTTTGGCTCTAATTAAAATTAAATTATTGCCACTTTGGAAGAAATATTTGAAATCTGGAAGCGGTAATATCAAACAATTTATAAGAAAATTACCCGCGACTTACGGCAAATAAAATTCAGTTAACTACTCCCTATTCACCCGCCAAAATTTTTGCATGCCCTTAACTCTGTTTGTGAACTTAAGCGAATAAAGCAAAAATTTAGGAGGGCAAGCGACCTACTTACTATAACCCTATGACCATCCGACATACCGCAAAAACAGCCCTTACCGGACTTAAAACAAACAAGACCCGCTCCGCCCTGACCATCCTCGGAATCGTCATTGGGGTGACGGCGATAATTATGGTGGTTTCTTTGGGAGAAGGCGCTCAAAACCTTATTTTAGGCCAAATAGAGGGTATTGGAGCGAGAGTTATAGGAATCATTCCGGGCCGCGCGCCCAAGGGCCCAACGGATATTCTCGCCACCTTGACCGCCTCTTTAAAACAGAGAGACTTGGACCTTCTTTCCCGCAAGGAAAATGTTCCGCACGCGGAGGGTATTATGCCGATAGTATTTGGAAGTGAGACCGTTTCGTACGAAGGAGAGACTTATCGCCCGACTATTTTTGGCGGAACGGAATTGATGGCCGAAATATATGATATCTATCCCGACCAGGGCAGAAATATAAGCGGAGACGATGTGCGCGCCGGAGCTGATGTTGTGATTTTGGGTTCAAAGGTTGTGGAAGAACTTGCCCCTGGCGACAATCTATTGGGGGAGAGAATCAAAATAAAAGGCAGGAACTTTTTAGTTATAGGAATTCTTCCAAAAAAAGGCGGGTCTTCGTTTATTAATTTTGACGAGATGGCAATGGTGCCGTATACCACCGCCCAGAATTATATCTTCGGTATAAAATATTTTAATCGTATCGCGGTGCGCGCCGACACGGAGGCAAATATAAATACCACCGTGGAAGATATTAAAGCGACACTGCGAGACGCCTACAATATTACCGACCCGGAGAAAGACGATTTCGGCGTTGAAACTCAAGCCGACGCCTTGAAAACGGTAGGAACTATTTTGACCACCCTTACGCTTTTTCTGGCGCTTGTTGCCGCCATCTCGCTTGTTGTCGGAGGTGTCGGTATCATGAATATAATGCTTGTTTCGGTAACCGAACGAACGCGCGAAATCGGCCTTAGGAAAGCACTCGGGGCGACCAATAAAAATATTTTGGCGCAATTTCTTCTGGAGGCGATTATTCTGACGGGCATCGGCGGGTTAGCGGGTATTTTGCTCGGCTCCGGACTTTCTTTCGCCACAGCTCTCGTTATCAGCAAGGTTTTCGGGATTGCCTGGAGTTTTTCGTTCCCGTGGCAGGCGGCAATTTTGGGCATAGCGGTTTCGGGCGCCATAGGGCTTGTTTTCGGTATCTACCCCGCACGAAAGGCCTCACAGATGAGTCCTATTAACGCATTACGATATGAATGAGTTATCCTATACGAACAAATAATTTAAACCAACAGATAAGACCTTCTTACTGGGCAGGTCCCGCGCGCGAAGCCGCCGCCAAAAACCCGATTGAAGCGTTGCGGTATGAGTGAACCTACGACTTACGACCAACAACTAAAAACGAATGCCATTGTCTAATTCGTGAGCGACCTAAAAAACAAGGAGTGAAGCGACTATGTTTTTGGAAGTACTCTTGCGGTGAATAAGAGAACATGGCCGAAATAAAAAATAACAAAATAAAATTATTTTTTCAGCAAACGAGAGAAAATATCTTTTGCGGAAAAAAGCGCCCAGACGGCGTTTATCACCAAGAAAGGTATGCTTGAAATTAGAATAGAGTAATAAACAAGAAGCGCGCCGCCGACTAAGTTTCCAAAGTCATAAAAAAAGTTTCCATTTCCAATCTTGTTCAGTTGGTTTAAAATAAATAGAATTAAAATAATGGTTGCGCCAGCTGTCCCAATCAATATAGTCATATTAATTTAATTGTATAACAATAATATATGAAAATCACAAGCCGAGCGTTCAGTGAAGGAGAGGATATCCCACCCAAATATACTTGCGATGGGGAAAATATTAATCCGAAGCTTTTGATAAGCGATGTGCCGGAGGGGGCGAAATCACTGGCCTTTATTATGGACGACCCGGATGTGCCGAAAGCGATACATCCCGAAGGTATTTGGACGCATTGGGTTATGTGGAATATTCCAGTTGAAACAAAAATAATTGCGGAGAATTCCGCGCCAAAAAACGCGATTGTTGGGGAGAACTCCCGCGGGAATAATAAATATGCCGGTCCGTGCCCGCCAGACAGGGAACACAGGTACTTTTTCAAACTTTATGCTTTAGACACGACACTTGATTTACCAGTTACGACAAACAAAGAAGGATTACTCCGCGCGACGGAGGGGCATGTTATTGGATCTGCTGAATTGATCGGGTTGTACGAAAGAATCTGAAAATAGCGCGGATATGACCCCCGTTTTGTGATATTCTGTATTTAACACCATGGGAACAGAACAAAAGCTTGGGATAAGGACATTTCTTTATCATCTCTATCAGAATATCGCCACCGGGGTCGCCATATTGATACTTGCGTTTGTTTTGGCCGTTGTTAATCCCGGGCTTAGTTCCGTAGCTTTTGTCTTAACGATAGTTTCTTTTTTAATTGTTGCTGCAGGAGCAGCGCGCGGTTGGCTTAAATACATTAGCCGCACTTTTGTTCTTGACGAACACGCTTTAATCATCAAGCAAGGCATTTTGAGCAAAAAAGAAACATCAATTCCGTACCGGCAAATTCAAAATGTTAACATTGAACAAAGCCTCTCGCGCCGGATAATGGGCGTAAGCAATCTGATTATTCTGACCGCCGGAGAAGACAATAACGATACGGCCGAAAAATCCAAAGGAGTTTTTGAGATAATTGACATTTCGGTGGCAAGAAATCTTCAGGAAAATCTTTTGAAACGGACAAATGTCCAGCAGGTGGAATCCATTCCGCGATAAAATGACATTACCCTTAAAAGAATATGTCAAAAAATACGAACGGCATATCGGCGCGGCGGCCATAATCTTTGGTTTTGTTTGGGACTCAATTACCCTCGCGCGCCCGGACCAGCTTTTGGGCAACATAATTCTCGTCACTTATCTGATTATTTCCGCCGGCGGTATTTTGCTTCTCGCGGGATACGCCAAAAAGGGGACTGCTGTCCCGTTATTGTTGCTTGCTTTAATTCAATTTTCTTTCGGTAATTTGGCCGGAGGGTTTTTAGTGATTTACGGCCGGAGCGGGACATTTGAGGGGAGTTTTCTTTTTCTTTTTATTCTCGGGGCGTTCATAATAGGCAACGAGTTTTTGCGGGACAAATATTCGCGCGTTAACTTCCATGTCTCAACGTGGTTTTTTCTTTCTTTGGCGTATTTTGTCCTGGTTGTCCCCATGGTGCTCGGCCGGATGGGGGACACGGTTTTTGTTTTAAGCGGAGCTATAAGCCTGGTCGTGGCAAGTTGTTTTTTGCTTGTTTTGTACCTTGTTTCAAAAAAAGCAGCCTCTTTTGTTCTCCCAAAAACATTTTTTTCCATCGTCGTTATTTTTATTATTTTTAACGCTCTTTATTTTTCAAATATTATTCCGCCGGTGCCTCTTTCTCTCCGCGGAATCGGCGTGTACCACTTTGTGGAGAAAACAACCGAAGGCGATTACAAAGCGATTTACGAGAAACCCCTTTGGTATGAATTTTTCCGCGATACGAACAAAATATTCAATAAATTTGAAGGGGAAGACGCTTATTGCTTCAGTTCGGTTTTTGCTCCGGTGAGAATGTCCACAGGCATCAACCACAGATGGGAATATTACAACGAAGCCCTTGGCAACTGGCGGACCACGACCCTCGTTTCTTTCCCGATTGTCGGGGGGCGAGACAGTGGCTATCGTGGATATAGTCAGAAGTCTAATCCACCTCTCGGACGATGGCGTTGCTCCGTGGAAACCGCACGCGGCGCTCTTATAGGCAGAACCACCTTTAATGTCGTTATCGGGGGAGTGGTTGCCCCGGGGGGACTTCAGGAGAAGATATTGTAGTAGAAAAACGGCTTTTGCCGGGAAAAATTAAAAACGACGCCGGGCGACGCCAAAAATATTTTTGACGGCGAAAATTACCTGAATGCGCAAAATATGGAAACGGCAAAAGAAACGACCTTTCACGGAGGGGAGACCCCTTTTATAGGCTTGTGCTGTAATAATAGAGTGTCGCACAATATATCTTTTCCGACAGAATAATATAAAAAATATTATTCTGTCGGAAAAGATATCGCGATTGCGCGACATAATACTCAATGTCGCGCAATCGCTCTTCCCGATACTGTAGTATCAGGGCATAACGCCACGCTCTCTTCCCTGACCTAAAAATTAAAATTATTCGCCGGTTGAGAGTTTTGCACTTGTATCTGCTGGCTCGGCAAAACGCTTTGGGTAGCCGGAATAACCTGCGTTTGGTTTTGTGTAGTATTCAAAACATCGAGAGGATTCGGTAAATTCCATATATCAATCGGTAAAAGAACCTGCGGTATCTGAATGCCATTCCCCGACCCCACGGGTAAATTAGTGACATTTACTATGGTCCATTGCCACAATCTTATGGCCAAGTCTTCCAAATATGTATTCCAGAACCACTTAACCTGATCGTAAAGATATGTAAAATTGTTTTGAACCGTAGAATTTCCGATAACATCTCTTTGAACATTTATTCCGAAATACCCCAAAACTATAACCATGGCTATGATTAACAAAACTAAGGTAAAAAGAGATCCTTTTTTCCGCGAAAATTTTGATATAGACATTTTTTAATATAAGATTGCTACGTACTTTAAGTATACGCTTTATTAAAGATACGACAATGGATTAAGGTAACCGCTTTTTGGTGCCACGGGTATTTTAAGATATGTCCCGCAGATACGGCTTTTGTATTCAGTCGGACCCGAAACACGGACGGCTTGGCTCGCGAAAACGGTAAAATGAAGGTGCGGCCCGGTTGAGTATCCGGTATTGCCGCTATAACCCAGAACATCTCCCTTTCGGACCGCTTCACCGGGGCTTACTTTTATAAGCGATAAATGAGCATATAGCGTTGATAGGCCGTTTGTGTGCCGTACAAGCACCCATTTCCCGTACGACACGCCATAACACTGATTGTCGGTGTTGCCCGTATCCACGACCGTTCCCAGTCCCGCGGAAAGAACCGGAGTCCCCGGGCTTGCTCCGAAATCAACGCCGTTGTGCCCCATTCCGTTATACACCTGCGGGTTTTTTGTTGAAAAAGAAGTATTCCCGAAATATTGAGTTATCCGGAGTGATTTAAGCGGCCAGCCAAGCACCCCGCTTCCCGTTTGAGGCAGAAGCGAAGGGTCCACGGAGATTTTTAATTGTGATTCAAATTCCAGAATTTCATTCTCCAGTTCTTCTTTTTTAGCAAGACGCGAAGCCAATATTTTGCGATATTCTGATTCTTTGTTTTTTGTATCGGTCAACAGTTTATTTTGTTGTTGTTTGTTTTGTTCAACGATTTTTTGCTGGTCGGTTAATTGCGATTTTAACGAGCTTAGGTTTTTCTTTTCCGCCTCTGTTTGGGCTTTGTTGTTCTCAAGCTCTCGTTTCAACGATTTTAATAAACTTAGTTGATTGTTTATCCCCCCTTGAAATTTTTCAAGGTCTATAAGGTCGTTCCAGCCATCGTATAATTTTTCGTTCGCCAGAACTATTTCTACCGGCGACCGGAGGTCAAGTTCATTCATCTTCTCTAGGGCGCTTTCAAGAGCCCGCATTCCTTTGACGATTCGATCTTTTTTGTCGCCAATGGCCATTCCCAGCCTTTCTATGTTTAAGTTTGTTGTTTGGATTTTCTTTCCGGTAAGATTAATGTCAGCGGTTAATTTAGCTTTGGTGGTTTCAAGCGTCTTCACGACCCCCTTTAGGGTTGTGGTTTGTTGTCCCGTTTGTTCTATTTGTTTTTTATAGCGCTCTATTTCTTCTTCAATTTTTTTTATTTCTTCGTTTTTGCCGGCAATGCTTTTTTTCAAGAGCTCAAGGTCCTTTTGAGACTGGCTCAATTCTTCCGTCGCCGAACCTCCCTCATTGTTGTTTATGGTGGAAGACTCTGTTTCTGCTTGAGTTATGGTAACGGCCATCAACGCAAGAAAACATATGCCGATAATCAATAAATTCCCGCGCATAATTTAATTTTTTTTCAATCTTTTTAAAACAGTTTCCATCCTCTGCAAAGTTTCTTCTTTGCCTATTATGGAAGCTATCACAAAGGGGTCCGGCGATTTAATAAGTCCGGACAAGCCGTATCTCATCGGCCAAAGTATTGAACCGCGGTCTTTTTCGCCGACAAAAGCCATGACTGCGTCCTTTATGTTTCCCCGCGTAAACGAAGATTCCGGAATATTTTTCAGAGCTTCAACCAGTCCGTCCAAAGCGCCGCGGATTATTTTTCCGTCGGAATCTTTTCCCCAAATGAGATTTTTGATTTCGTACTCCGGTGTTTTGAAAAAGAAATCCAATTCCCCGGCCTCGGACATTTCGGTAATATCCGAAAACTTGACAATCCTTTCTGTAAGTATTGGAATAACTTTCAAGAAACGCTCCTTGTTCCACCCGGGCAGACCATATAATCTTGACGGAAGCGCTTTCAATATATAATCTTCCAGCTTTTCCGCCGATAATTTTTTTAGATGTTCTTTGTTTATCCAATCTAACTTTTCAATGTTGAATACCGCTCCGCTCTTCCCTATTTTGTCCAAATCGAATTTTTTGACCAAATCATCAAGGAAAAATATTTCTTGGTCGTCTGCATTTTTCCCTTGAGGAGACCAGCCAAGAAGGGCCAGGAAATTAACCATCGCTTCCGGAATATATCCCATTTCCCGATATTCGGATAAAGCAAGCGCTCCGTGCCGCTTGGAAAGCTTGGAGCGGTCGGCTGCCAAAATAAGCGGCAAATGAGCGTATATGGGGCGCGGAGCTCCGATGGCTTCCGCTATCAATATTTGTCTCGGGGTATTGGAGATATGGTCTTCCCCGCGGATTACATGAGTAATTCCCGATTCGAAGTCGTCTACCACGACCGCCAAGTGATAAAGTGGCTCGCTTACGCTTTTGGCTATCACAAAATCGCCCAGCTCGGACGTATCAAACGATATGTCCCCCCTTATCTCGTCACGGAACGAAACGGTTTGCCCCGAATTTTTCAGGCGTATAACCTCGCTCCTTTTTCCTTCCTCGGCCCTTTCTTTTGACACATAGGCCTTGCCGTTTTCTATGAGTTTGGTCAGATAACTTTTGTAAATATCCGTTCTTTCGGACTGACGGTAACATTCGTCGTAAGAAAGCCCCATCCACTTAATGCCGTCAAAGATGCTTTCCTCGTATTCTTTTCGGCTTCTTTCGCGGTCGGTGTCTTCAATACGCAAGATAAATTTTCCGCCATAGTGTTTGGCGTAAAGAAAATTAAAAAGGGTCGTTCTGGCCGAACCAAGATGAAAAAAACCCGTTGGAGACGGAGCCATGCGAGTGACAACTTTTTTTGTGCCGTTTCCCATAATTTTTTGGGTTGGTTATTTGTTATGCGTTATAAATTATTTGTAGCTAGCGGGATTCGTGACCCAAAGCAATAGATAAAATTTCCTCCGCGATTTTTTCGGCCGCGTCCGGTTTGTAAAAAGACCTAGCCGCGCTTTTCATTTTTTCCAACCCGTCTTTGTTTTCCAAAAGCTTATTAATTTCCGAAATAAGGATGTGCGGAGTTAAATTTTTTTCTTCCACAACAACGGCCGCTCCGCTCCGCGCGTAATTAAAGGCGTTTTTGCGCTGATGGTCTCCGTTTGAATCCGTAATGGGAATAATTATGGAAGGAATTTCCCAGGCGGCGATTTCAAAAATGGTTGAGCCGGCGCGGGAAACAACCAAAGAAGCGGCGCCGGACGACATTTTCATGGCAAGGTCGTTCAAATAACCGAATGCTTTGTAACGGTTTTTATGCTGGTTACTTTCTAGTATTACGCCAGAGGTTTGCATAACCTCCGCCAGGTTCAGCTCCCCCGTCTGGTGGATTATTTGATACCGCGTAACCAAATCAGGCAGAGCGCTTAAGAGGACTTCGTTAATCACTCGCGCGCCCTGTGACCCGCTCAAAAACAAAATTACCGGAACAGACGGTTCCAAATGCAGATATTCAAAAGCCCCGCTCCTTATCGGGATTATGATTTCTTTTCTTATCGGCTGGCCGGTAAAAGCGACCTTTTCTTTCGGAAAATAAGCAGCCGCCTCGGAGTAAGAAAGGGCGATGCGGGAGGCGAATTTGGCGGCCCAGATATTGGCCCGTCCCGGAGCAGAGTCCGATTCGTGGATTATCACGGGAATACGGAGAATTTTTGCCGCAAAAAGAGTCGGAAAACTGCCATACCCCCCCTTGCCGAAAACCACATCCGGATAAACCACCCAAAGAAAAAATATGGCTTTTATGATTCCCGCGAACGTTTTTAAAAATTCAATCGGCGCGAGCAGAGAAAAACCGCGGCGCATTTTCCCCGCGGACACACGCCTCCATTCCAAGGCGTTTTCAAAAAGCATTTTTTTGTTGTAGGGCGACGGCGCGAAAAAATAAAATCTGGCGTCAACAATTTTCTTTTTTTCCGCCAGTTCCGCGCACTTTTCCGCGACGGCGATTATCGGGTAAAAATGCCCTCCGGTTACCCCGCCGGTAAATACGATTTTCATCCTGTAGTAGAAAATGGCACTACTCCTACTCGAAGCAGTTTTACCAATATCTTTGTATTAAGTTTATAATTTTCTGACATCGTCGCCTTTTGATTTTACACGTTTCCCCGGCGTCATTTTTTACTGCGGGGGTCGTGGTTTATTGTAGCATAAGAAAAAACACGACAGAAAACTAGCTATGATTTTATTAACCCTTTCTTGAGATATTAGCCACAATACCGACTTCAGCCAAAGCAAAAAGCAAAGCGGTGCCCCCATGGCTTACAAAAACTAACGGGACGCCGGCTAAAGGGAAAATTCCTATAAGAGAAGCTATGTTTATAAACGATTGGGCTATTATCAAAGTTATTATTCCCACAGCCAAATAAGCGCCGAACGAATCTTTGGCGTGACTGGCTATTTTAAGCCCGCGCAGTCCAAACAGTAAGAAAAGAAGAACAATAACTGTTCCCCCAACGAAACCAAGTTCTTCGCCGATTATGGCGAAAATGGAATCGCCGATCGGTTCAGGAAGAAAGTTAAATTTCTGCACGCTTTGTCCCAATCCTCGGCCAAAGAGCTCACCCGAACCTATGGCTATCAGGGATTGTTGTATTTGATAGGAAGAACCCTGCGGGTCGCGCGTTGAATCAAGGAAAGTCATCAAGCGTTCTTTAACATAAGGCCTGAACGAAACTAAAAGCGCAAAGCCGATAAGACCGGCCGCGAAGATAGCAAATACATGTTTCCACTTTGCTCCGGAAGCGATATATATAGAAAGAGCGGCTGCGGCCATAATTACGAATGTCGTGGTGTCCGGCTGTTTGAGCATTATTACCGCGGTTATGGCTAAAAAAATAAACAACGATATTGTTTTGAAAAGGAGCGGCCGGCTTTCTTTTGGAAGCGAAAAAAACGCGGCTAAATACGCAACCAAACCGAATTTCAAGAATTCGCTCGGCTGGAAAGAAAAAGATAAGACATGTATCCATCTTTTTGCTCCCCCTGATTCAAAACCTATTGTTGGAACAAAAACAAGCGTCGTCGTAACAATGGCTAAAATAAAAATGGGCAAGGCATATTTTTTCCAAACATGATAATTAATTTTTGAAGAGATAAAAAAGGCGAGAATTCCGCCCATAAGCCCAAAAAGAAACTGATTGGTGATAATGCTGTAGAAAAGAGCTTCGTTTTTGGCAAAAATTCCCAAAGAAGCGGAGGCAAACACAAGAATGCCCATTAGGACAATAGCAGTCAGAAAAAATATAAAAATTTTGTCAGTTTTCCCTCGCATGATACGAACAGCGTTTAGTTATCAAATTTTGTATCTACTCTCTCGCGTTATATGTTATAAGTTATAAGTTACGTGTTGGCGTTATCCCACCAGCGCCACAACCATTCCGATAATTGCGCAAATAACGGAAATAACCCAGAAACGCATAGTAACCTTGTAAGCAGGCCACCCCAGCGCTTCAAAATGGTGGTGTATGGGAGCGACCAGAAACACTTTTTTACCGTTACGGAATTTTTTTGAAAGAACCTGAATTATAACGGAACCTGACGCCAAAAAAAGAGGAAAAGCGATTATCGGCAAAACTACCACGGATTTCGTCAAAAAAGCCACTACCGTGAGAGAAGTGGTAAGCCCGAGCATTCCGGTTTCCGACATATAAAAACGCGCCGGCGGAATGTTGAACCAAAGAAAGGCCAAGATAGACCCGGCGACGACAAAACAGAAGGTAGCCAGATCGATTTGATTTTGGAAAAAAGCGATACCGCCATAAGCGGAAAAAATAGCAGCCATAATGCCGCCGGAGAGGCCGTCTATGCCGTCTATTACTCCGCCGGAAAATAAGGCGAGCATCACAATGACAAAAAGAGGAATAAAAAAATAACCGAGGTTTACCGCTCCGTTAAACGGTATTTCTATACTGGTCATGTCAAGTTTCGAATAAAACCACCATGCTCCCATAAGTCCTATCAGAATGACGGTGCCTATGCGTATTTTAAGGGGCAAACCTCCGGCGATATAACCACCGCGGTTGTAAATGACCAAAAAATCATCTATTAGTCCGACTATGGATGCCAAGATGAGAGTGAAAAGCGGAAGCCATGTCTGATTGCGGCTCAAGAAATTCAATTTCTGCATCAAGCCCTCTTCGGAATAGTAGGCGAATAAAAAGAAAAAAATTACCGTGAAGAGCGTACTCGCCCAAATGATAACACCACCCATTCGCGGGGTACCGACTTCTTTTTCCTTGTGAAGTCGATTAAATATCGGCGTTCCTCCCCCCCCAAGCCCTTCCGTGCGGGCTTTCTTTTTCCACATTCGGTATTTATAGAGATAGTGGGTAAGGAACGGCGTTAAGGCGATTCCTATGAAAAAAGCCACCGTAGACGGGATAAAAATTTTAGCGACATCAATAATTAAAGGAGTAGGCATAATTTATGGGCTTGGATTAGTTTATCATATCTGTTTATTTCGCCTAACGAGGAAGAGGTGAATGTGTAATCACATTCACCAGGTCCGAGCGACGGCGAATTATTGTACCCAGTTATATCTGCTATTCCCAACAACAGAGATTGCCGCTTCAATCAGCTTTTTAACATCAACGAATCGCCCTTCGGTTGTTGACCCCAAAACTACCGCTACCACAGGATGATTGATGCCGATATCTATCATCACCACCAAATTGCCGCCCGCCAAATCCGTAAAACCTGTTTTTGAAGCCACTATTCCCGGAAATTGTTCCGCGTATTCGTTTGTGTTTTTAACCGTGTGCGTTTTGTTTCCCAAAGATTCCACAGAAAGCCTTTTTTGTCCCGTTGCCTCGAATACTTCCGGATAAGATACTGCGGCGTGATAAAAAAGACGGGCTATATTTTCGGCGGAGCTGTAACCGCCGGATAGCGCCGCGGAAACATCAAGCCCTGTTTCGTTCAAAAAATATGTTTCCGAAAGCTGGAGCGACTCGGCTTCTTCGTTCATGGCATCAACAAACAGCTGATTCCCCGCGGTTTCGGTATTGGCGGATTTTGCCAGAAGCCAAGCGTTAGAAAGAGAGCTGGCTCCATCGTTTGCGGAAGCAACCAATGTTAATTTTGCCAAGTTTTTAACTTCCCACAATTCTCCCGTTAAAAGCCCGCTGTCCCCTTCTTCCATTACGGCTTTTTTCTCTACGGTTGTTGTGGCCACCCCTTCGTCAAGGACGACAAGGGTTGTCATTATTTTGGCAAGAGAAGCGACAGGGAGTTGGGCGCTCTTATTTTTTGAAAAAAGAATCGAGTTTTCTTTGGCGTCCCAAACTATAGCCGACTTTGCCCCAATCTCTATCCCCGCGAATGGATTATCTTTTTGAATTATTTTTGCCGCAGGCGGGTTTTCTTTACCGGCGGGCAAATTGCTCAAAAACAACAAGGCGGCAATAAAAACAAAAACGGCGACTATTGCGGCGCTTCTCTTGTTAATCATTTGGTCCATCTTGTATTTTGTCCGAGACAATCTCTTCTCCGCCTTCTTCCGTTTTCTCGGATGATTGGAAGTTTTTTAAAGCCGTTCCCATTGATTGGTAATTTGGAAGAGCGCTCGTGTTTTCTATGCCAAGAAAACGAAGCAGGTCAAATGTCGGCTGATAGAGATTCCCGCGCCCTTCGGGGTTGGGAATTCTTTCAATAAGTCCGCGAACAAGAAGATTGCGTAAAATAAATTGCGAATTTACTCCGCGGATGAAATCTACTTCGCTTTTTAATATCGGGTTTTTATAAAGAATTATGGATATTGTTTCAAGCCCGGCGCGGCCAAGGTCTTTGTTCAGTTCTTCTTTTAAAATCGCTTCTATAAGCCCGCTTGCTTCAGGCGCCGCGCCAAGCATCACGGAATCGGCGTTTTCAATAAGCCTCACTCCCCTTTCGGAAAGTTTTTCTTCAAGTGAAAGAATCGCCCGCCCTACCGCTTCTTCGTCGGTTTGGAGAAGTTCCGCCAGCTTTTTTCTTGAAAGAGGTTCGGTTTTTACAAAAAGCAATGCTTCAATCAATACTTCTAAATTTACCATGTTGTCAGTTGTCAGTTGTCAGTTGTTAATTCTAAATGGTTAGTTTTTATCGATATATCCTCAAAGTTATTCTGCTGTTCAACCAAAATAAGTCCCTGTTTGACAAGCTCAAGCAAAGCCAGAAAACCAACAATGATGTAAACTTTTTCTTCCTTGTTTTTTGTTTTACCGCGGTGTCCGGAGAGTTTTTTAAAACTTGTTTTCAATCCCTCTTCTATCCGCTTGGTTATGGATTCTATCATTTCTTCAATACTGATGACTTTTTTCACCACAACTTTTGGAAGAGGAGCTTCTTTTTTCGGCAAACTGTTTATAACAGAAAGCATAGAGGCGCTTATATTTGTTAGGGTAAATTTCGGGTCCGGTGAAAATACAATCTGCTTATTTCTTACAAATGGCCTTTCCCATATCGTCGGACCGGCAAGCAGTTCTTTTATTTTTACGCCGGCATCACGGACGATTCGATAAAGGTTTAGTCGCTCCTCTAAATTATCTATACCGGCCTCTTCCTCTTCGGTTAGTTTTAACTCCGGTAAAAGCGAGCGGGACTTAATCAGAATTAATGTTGCCGCGACCATTATGAAATTTGCCGTGCGTGACAAAGAAAACTCGCCCAAGTTTTTTATATAAGACAAGTAATCGTTGGTCACTTCCGCGATTGATATTTCGTTTATGAAAAGCTTTCGTTTTTCAATAAGCGAAAGCAGAAGCTCCATCGGCCCCTCAAACGAACCTGTTTTGACCTGATAGATTGTTTCCACTTCTAGATAATAGCCATTTCAAAGGTTTTTTTCAAGTATTTTCTGTTGACATTTCGCCGCGTTGCGAGATAGAGTTAAGAGAGGAGAAGATAGTACGAAGGCAGTCCATTGTTTGTTCCGCAACACGAGAGGAAGAAAAAATGCTTGAAACGAGATGCAACTGTTTTCCCGGGCATTCAAAGTGCTGGAAAAAAATCAATAAAGGCAATTGTCCCGGAGAAGAAAAGGGTCAATGCTGTTCGAGGCAAAGGGCCAACAAGGCGCTTTTGCCGGTCAAGCGTCAAAGAGCGGAAGACGCCCTCAGGGCGCGTGGAAATAAAGCTCTCGGGGGTTATATGTTTCCGGCAGGAATTCCAGGACCAACAGATTGAAAAGATTTCGCTCGCAACCCAAAAGCCCCTAAGGGCTTTTTTTAATAGAAACCCCCAGTTCCTTCAGTTGTTTGTCGTCAACTTCCGCCGGGGCGTTCATCATTAGGTCTTTGCCCTCTCCGGTTTTTGGGAAAGCTATGACTTCTCTTATGTTGGGTTCTCCTTGGAGCAGCATTACGATGCGGTCTATACCAGGGGCGAAACCGCCATGCGGAGGAGCTCCATACTTGAATGCCTCAAGCATGTGGCCGAATTTTAATTGCTGTTCCTCTTCTCCGATATTTAAAAGTTCAAATACCCTTTTTTGTTCCGTGTCGTTGTGAATGCGTATCGAGCCGGAGGACAGTTCGTATCCGTTTAAAACCAAGTCGTAAGAATTGGCCCGTATGGAGAAAATATCTTCGCCCTTCGCGAATTTTTCCTTATCTTCGGGATTAATGGCGCAAAAAGGATGATGGGCGGCTTGTATCTCGCCGTTCGCGGTTTTTTCAAACATGGGAAAGTCTATAATCCAAACGAACGCCAGCTCATCTTTGTCGTTTTTGTCTTTTCGCAAATCGGGCTTGTCTCCCCCGTAACGCTCCATCACCTCTTTGTAAGTCAGCCTCGGAAACGGCGTTTCGGTTATTTTTTTCTCGGGGTAGAGCGTTTTTACCAGCTCCAAAAACATCGCTTCCGTGTATTTAAGAACGTCTTCTTTTTCCACAAAAGACATTTCGAAGTCGAGCTGGGTAAATTCGGGCTGTCTATCCCCCCTCTGGTCCTCGTCGCGCATGCATCTGGCGATTTGAAAATATTTTTCAAAACCGGCAACCATAGCAAGCTGTTTGAATTGTTGCGGTGATTGGGGTAAGACATAGAATTTGCCCCGGTGTAATCGCGACGGGACCACGTATTCCCTGCTGCCTTCCGGGGTTCCTTTCATGAGCATCGGTGTTTCAATTTCCACAAAATCGTTTTTGTGCATATATTCCCTAAAAAAAGAAATAATTTTATCGCGCATGCGCATGTTTTTTTGCATACGGGCGTTTCTTAGGTCAAGATAGCGGTATTTGAGGCGGACTTCCTCGTTAATTTCGCGCGTGTCGGCATGAATATCAAAAGGTGGCGTAATTGCCGTGTTCAAAACAGTCAATTCCAAAATCTCAAGCTCTATATCTCCATTTTGCTTGCCCTCTTGCTTGTTTTTGTCCGGGCGTTCGTTGACCTTTCCCCTCACGGAAATGACAAATTCCTCGCGTATTTCCTTGGCAGTTTCCATGGCCACAGAGTTTGGCAGAACAACACCCTGAACGGTTCCGGTCATGTCTCTAAAATCAAAAAATACGAGTTTTCCCTGGTCGCGGCGCACATCCACCCAGCCTTTTATTAAGACCTCTTTTCCGGTATGTTCACGCAGATTTTTTATGTATATTCGGTTCACGTTTCTATTGTTTAGTGGAATAGGACATCCTGCTTAAGTTTTCTAATGGCATCGGAATCCTGATCCAAGAGAATTTTTTCTTCTATGCCAGGGTTATTGTTGAGAAAATCACCAAATCGTCTCGCGTATCCTTCAATTATCCATTTATTCATCAACTCGTCGTCTGGAAGGATATTTTTACCGTATAACTCTTCCGCAAGCGCCATTTGAATCGCATTTCGCCCATGGTCGCTAAATTGTTCTTGGTGTATGTCCATAATCTATCTCTTGTATTATATTTGTAATCCGGTTTTTTTTCGCACCCCAAGCATCTTCGCGTACGCTCTTTCGCGAGCGATGTCTCCTCCGTCGCGTAAAATCTTTTTTACATCGTCGGGGTTTTTGACAATTTCGGCGCGGCGCACGCGGAGCGGAGCGACTAACTTAATGATATTTTCAATCAGAATATCTTTGGATTCTTTGTAACCAATTTTGCCGTCCAGATAGCGTTTTTTAATTTCCGGTAATTCCTCGGAGCTGAATAATTTATGCAAGGCAAAAACGTTACATTCTTCGGGATTTTTTGCTTCATCTACACCCCTTGAATCCGTGGGTATGGACATGATACTGGAACGTATTTCTTGGTCGTCCGCAAAAAGCTCAATTGTATTTCCGTAACTTTTTGACATTTTTCGCCCGTCGGTTCCAACGACGGTTTTTACTTCTTCCAAAATTAGCGGTTCGGGCAGTTTGAATTCATGACCGAAGATACGATTGAATTTCTCCGCCGTATCGCGGGCGTATTCCACATGCTGTTTCTGGTCCGCTCCCACCGGCACCACATCGGCGTCTTGTATCAAAATATCCGCCGCCATAAGTATCGGATAATCAAAAGTTCCGACATTGACCTCTTTGTCTTTCCCAACAGCGTCTTTATACGCGTGGGCGCGCGCCAAATACGGCATGGTGGTAATGCAGTTGAAAATCCAAGCAAGCTCCGTTACTTCCGGTATATCTGATTGGAGAAAAATAGTAGTCTTTTTGGGGTCCAGCCCGATAGCCAAATAATCGATAGCCAGGTCAAGTGTATCTCTTTCCATAGTCAGGGCATCTTGCGTGCCGGTTAAAGCGTGATAATTGGCAAGAAAAATAAAACTTTGATAACTATCTTGAAGATTCACGAACTGTTTCATTGCGCCAAAATAATTGCCTATATGTGGCCGACCGGTAGGTTTTACACCCGAAAGCAGTATCTTTTTCATAATGTTCAAATACTACCAAAAACAACGGCCTTTTTCAAAGGCCGTTTTCCTAAAACGCGGGTCCAACTACCTTTTCGTTAATTAAACATTTAGCGCTTGTTCCGAAACCGGGTTTTTGCATTTATCGCAAAAAATAGCTTCTTCCGTAATCGTACCCGACGTAAAACTGTAACATTTGTCGCACCTAAACATCGGCGATTTGCATTTGACGCACCAGCGTCTGTTTTTGGGCTTACCTTCAATAATAATACCCGAAGTTTCCCAAGAACACTTAACGCACCAATAAACGGGAGATTGAGTAATTTCCATGACTGGGAACTCCTTAAAATGCGTTATGAATTACGAACTGACTCAATCATAGTACACAAAATCTTAATATGCCAATTAAAAAAAGGCCCTTGATGGACCTTTTGATTATTACTCTTTCTGGCCCGTTGCCACGATATACGCGCCCATTCCCAAATTGGCCAAAGACCGGTCAATTTCGGTGATGCTGTCTCTGGTTTCGGGTTGGTTTCTGAATACCGCGCTCGGCATAATTGCTCCAACCGTAGGGAATGTAACGGCGTCAACCCGAACTCCGTGTTTTTGGAAAAGTTCCTCTACTTCCGTTACGGAGTATGGACGGGCGTAAATAGAAAACATTTCGCCAGCCAAGCGCACCTCCAGGTAATGGCGATTGATATTGATGGAGGCGGCCATGTCGGTTCGCCAGGGCAAATACCCCCACCGATACAACAGCGCGTTTGCGTTATAAAAAGAGAACAGAAAACGACCTCCGGGTTTTAACACCCGCATGGTTTCCGACAGCACCTTTTCAATATCGCGCACATCGCTTGCCGTTCCGAGATTCATGATGACGAATGAGGCAGATTCGCTGTCTTCCGGGATTCCATCCTCCAAGTCACGCTGAAGGAAACTCGCCTTATTTTCGAGGTTGAGAATTTCGGCATTTTGATTGGCCTGGTAGATCATGTGTTGACTGATGTCATAGCCAACGGTTTGATCAAACATGGGCGCCAGAGCGAGAGAAATTCTTCCGGTCGCGCATCCAAGATCCAGTAATGTCCCCGGCGCCTTAAGCGCCTTTATGCCCGAATCAAGTAAGTTCCATTCAAAACCCAAGTACTCTCTCGTGGCAAAAAATCCGGAAGAATACTTTGCGTCGTATGACTCGCTAATAGCTTCCGTAAGCCTGAGAAGGTTTCTTTTCAACCCCGGGTATGGATCATCAGCCGGCTTCCGGTCGTCCTTGTCTCTGGCAATCCGCTCCAGCTCTTCGAGCTGGACTTTGCAAGATTCGTTGATGAGCGCGTAAAAAATTTGCTCCACCAGGTGGTCGCAAATTCCATGAGGACGGCCGATGGCTTTCATTTCTTCGATTCGAGAATCTTCAATACCGCGACGAACGACATCAAGTTTTTTTGGCCGCTTGAACTCGCCTACTTGCGCGACAAGGTCCATGCGGCTGACAATCATAGTCATGATCATTTCGTCCACTTCCCTAATCCTCAAACCCAGCTCGTCAAGGGTCAGCAATTTTTCCATTTCATTCTCCGCTAAGAAGTTGTAAATAACATAGTCATCACTGCAAATTACGCTACAGTATCGGCGTATTTTTGTAAAGTTGACAATATCGCTATATTGAATTATTGTTAGCCAAGTTATTTTTCGTCCCTTCAACAGAATTTATAAGGAGTCTGACATGACACAGCCACAAGCAACCATTTTGTCGGGAATCCGGGCAACCGGGCGGCTGCATTTTGGAAATTTTATGGGGGCTGTCAGGCACTTTGTCGCCTATCAGCAACCGGGCAATCGGTGCCTGTATTTTATCGCCGACCTCCATAGTTTGACTACACTGGAAAAACCCGAAGAACTTCGCGGAAACATTCTTGAAATCGCGAAGGACTATCTGGCCGCGGGACTTGACCCAAGCCGGTCTGTCATTTACGTGCAATCAAGCGTTCCTGAAATTCCGGAGCTATCACTCTTGCTTTCAAATGTGATATCTCTCGGCGAAATAGAGCGCACCACGACCTTCAAGGACCTTGTCCGAAAAAATCCCGATAATGTTAATCTCGGACTTGCCAACTATCCGGTATTGATGGCCGCGGATATCCTAGGGTGCAAGGCAACGCTTGTGCCTGTCGGAGAAGACCAGAGGCCAAACGTTGAAGTTGCCAGAAATATCGTCGGTTACTTCAACAATCGGTTTGGCAATACTTTCGTTATGCCGGAAATGATGGTCGAAATGTCCAAGGTTCCAGGACTCGATGGCGCCAAAATGGGCAAATCCGAGTCAAATAACGCCATTGACATAAACTCGCCCATTGCCTCGATTCGGAAACGGTATATGGATCGCGGTATTACCGACCCGCAGCGTCTTCGCGCAAGCGACCCTGGCGACCCGTACAACGGCTGCCGCTCGGTTTATCCGCTCCATGAAATGATTACCCAAGGCGAATCGGATTCGCGGGAAATCGCCAATTTGTGCAGAAGCGCCCAAATTGGTTGTGTTGCCTGTAAGGAGCGTCTGGTCGCGAGCATTGCGGTGATACTCGAACCGTTCCAGGAACGCCGGCGCGAGCTCACGCAAAAAGATGACTATGCTCGCGAGGTGCTTCACGAAGGAGGTAAAAAGGCGCGCGCCATCTTCGCGGAAACGCTCGCTGTCGCCCGCGACAGAATGGGAATTATCGTGTACTAAAAACAAGCCCGTTTGTATGGAGCATAACCTCCAGCCGAACGGGCTTTTTACTTATTTAAATCATAAATTCAGATTTTTAATTTTTTGCCCCGAAAATCCAAATATTGTTTTGTAACGATTTTTTCCAAAAAGAAATGGGTAAAAAGACTCTTTCGCTAGTATTTTTTCTTTAGTTTTTGGGTTATAACCGATTACTGCGCCCTTTTTCAGAATCAAGAAATTTTTAATGCCCTTCTTTACTACAAACCCTTCTGGCTTGGATATACTTTTATTAACTTCATAAAATTCGACGTGCCTTGTGGACATTTTCCCTCGGGAAGGAGTCATTCTGTAGTACGCAAGTGTTCGCTTGATTCCCAGAACAGTCTCTTTGTATGTTTTTGAACTTTTGTCCTTTCCATACTCAAAACCAATTCCGACTCTAGCTTTTGAAATAAGCGCGTTTGATTTAGTGGCTTTCATGTGAATTAAACGTTTAGGACCAATAGTTTGAATTAGGAGTTTCATTGAAGTCTTAAACTTAGTAACAATCAACGAGGAAGCCATTCCGGTTTCGGTGGAATGCACGTCAATAACAAGGTCAAACGCACGAACAAAAGGTGTTATTTGGTAAGCCAGATTTTCTTCGTGATTACCGTCTTTTTTCCCCGGGAAAACTCTATTGAGGTCTTCCTTTATAAAACGTTTGTTTTTTGATAATGCTTTTTCGTTCGCAATGTTAATTATAAAAGTTCCGCGAATGGGCCTAAAACTTTTAAAGTACTTTGCAACTTTTAAGCCTACCTTTTCGGTACCATGAGTGCATACATTAAGAAGGACCCTTGGGTAAGGAGAATTTTTTATTTTTTCGATATTTTTATTTGAATATTTATTTGTCATTTAGGTAAATAAAAAGGGCATACCGTATAGCATACCCTTTATTCGAAAAACACAAAGTGCATCAACTAAGTGGCACTACGACAAAGAAACCATCGTCTTCTGCCAGATTTTTCTCAAAAAATTCCATGACTTCTGGATCTCGTGCGCCTTTGAAGGTGTCTTCTTTACGTATTGTTTTGTAGACACCGGGAACAATCATGGTTTCAAGATTAACATCCGGAACCCTACAGAATTTATGTGTTATCCGCTTTATGGTTTCCGAAAAACTCCCCTTTGCGGACGGATACGCTATTCCCGTCGGGGAAAATGAGCGCAAAGTTTCATATACCCGCGGATTTTGCGTCATTGCCACAACAAAGTCCAATTTTGATTGGTCTATGCTATGGCGCAAAAGGGCTTTGTAAAGACCGTGTGAACGGTCTTTTACGATTGTTCCCCCGCGAAACATTACTTGGAAACCTTCAAATTGTTCAACGTAGTGTACGCTGAAGCCGCGACACTCTCCACCTTCGTCTTGCATGAGAAGGTCAATGTACGCTTCCGGATGCTGGCATATTCTTTTTCGCATGTCATCCTCCGTCGAATCCGGGGCGAACCAGAGGTACATTTCCTTGATATGCCCTATGATAGCAGCGTACCTTTCTTCGGTTAGGGTTTTTGAGGAAAAGCTGTTTATTGAATACCCATTAAAGTTAGGCATTTTTACTCCCAGTTTGGTTAGTTTAATTTTGAAGAACAAGCGAGACCAGCAAGAAAAAAACTCCTCGCCTCTGTGTATGTTCAAAAAACATACAAAGGGGCGAAGAGTTTAGAACTCACGCGGTGCCACCCTTTTTAGGAGCAAAAGCTCCCCTTATTGACTCATACGGCTTTCGCCAGACATCAATTATCCTGATTACGGAGGAATCCGGACTTCCACTTGCGCAGAAATCATCCTGTTCTTTCGAACTATCGTGGCCCAACCCCTCAAAGACTGTCCTTAAGGGACCACAACATAGACTTTGACTATCGTCGAAGAAACCTACTTACAAGCTTAAACTAGTCGCATTATTGTGTCAATGGCCGGTGAATTTGACATTTCTTACTCCTCGTTTCTTCTTATTCTCTAATTCTCCCACCTGCGCGTACACGCGGGCAGGCACGAATTAGAGAATAGTTTAATTTTTCACTATTTATTTTTTATAAGTTATTTGCCTGTCCCGTAGTGAGCTTTGCCGTGTATCGAGCTTCTTGTCCCGTAGTGAGCTTTGCTCTACTACTGGGATGCTCTGATACTGCGGTACTATCTACTACGGGGTTGATTATCCCCTCCTCTCTCAAAAAAATTTCCCGGTATTATGTATATGGCTATTGTTATTACCCCAGCCACAACAAAAAGGATGTGTCCTAAAATTGTTTGAAACGGAGTCTGTGAAGTATGGACTAGAAGAGCGATTGTTCCCATTAAAAGACCGTCCGCGCCTATTACCATAAGCTTAAATCTAGAATAAAAATTTTGGACGAGTTTTCTGGCATTAAAAAAAATAACACTCCACATTATTCCGTAAAAGAAACCTGAAAGTCCGATGAGCCACCCGGCTACCCTATTGGCATTCCACAAAATTATGCCGCCCGGCTCAAGTATGGGCGTTCTAAAATCAAAAATGAGGAGAGCCAAGGTCGTTAGCCATACGAACCATACCATCGCTTTTATCAGACTGGCAATCGGCCCAGTGAAGAACGCGGGGGCGACAAAACGCAAGACTCCGAAACCGGCAATCATCGTCAGGAAAATAAAAGAAATTCCGACCATATAGCCGTAAGCCAAAAGACTCATGTTATTTCTGTCTATTATTACCGGCAAAGCAAAGGCATAAGCGTGAATTCCCAAAAACAAAAAGCACAAAGCTAAATAAAAGGTGGCTCTTTTTTGAGACCTTAAATACGACCCGAACATAAAAACGGCAACGATAGTCAGCAGGGTGGCTCCCGTTATGTAAAATAATGTTGTGGTAATTCCCATATTTTTTAAGAGCCCGTTCAAAATCTAATGCCTAGCTAAAGCGTTTTTGCGAAGTCCGATATCTCCTTTTTCTGTTTTGTTTCCTCTTCGGGCGTGAATTCTATAAAGAAAGTTGCCCCCTTTCCTTCCCCCAAAGATTCAACCCATATGTTCCCATTATGAGCTTTTAACATTTCTTTGGCCACATAAAGCCCAAGTCCCATGCCGTTGACATGGAGTTTGGTTTTTTCATCTCCACGGCTAAACTTCTCAAACAAACGGCCCTTAAGTTCCGGAGTTACTCCAACCCCGCTATCTCTAACCGAAAGAAGTATTTTATTTTTGGTTTTGTTTCTCTCTATTTTGACCTTAACGAACCCTTTGGGGGTGTACTTGATGGCATTATCCACAAGGTTAAGAACGACTTGGCGTATTTTTTCGTAATCAGCCACGGTGTTGTACGGACCCTGTCCGTCCGTGGTGAAAGAAACATCCAATTTGTTCTTTTGCGCATTCGGCAGGAGCGCCCCGATTATGTCTTCCGTCATTTTGCCAACGTCAACGGAGGTAAAATCGTAAACCATCCTCCCCTGCTCTATGCGGGAAATATTGAGCAAATCTTCCACCAGATTTACCAAGTGCCGGCTTGATTCCGTCACTCTTTCTATGGCCTCGCGGGCTTTCGGTGTAATTTCGCCAAACGACCCTTCAAGAATCATTGAGGTATATCCCCTGATGGCGGTAAGGGGGCTTCGCAATTGGTGCGAAGCGATTGATACAAACTCCGACTTTTGTTGGTCAAGTTCTTTTAGTCGCGCATTCGCCACCTCCAAATCCTCCGCCAGTTTTTCAGCCATTTCTCTAGTATTGATTTCTTTAAGTACAGATTGTATCAAAAGTATTCCAAAAATTATAACAGCAACAAGTAAGCCAATATCAATAATCCTTGATTGTGGGTCTTGAGAGAGGAGGATTCGACCGAACAAGAAAAACCACAAAGAGAATACTAAAAGTTGGGTCGCAATAACTTTGAGTGCAAGGAATTGATTTTTAAACATTGAATATACGACAATAAGAGCAGAGATAACTATGGCGATATTGTATATGGGGTAAATATCCACTCCATAAACTGGTAAAAATGATGACGCCCCGCCGGTAAATCCTATTAAAAATGAACTGTATAAATATTTGATCTGGTGATGTAATTCTGCGTTAGCCTCTCTTTGTGCTTTAAATAAAATAATTATGTTATAAATTACAAGCAATATAAAAATAACTATTAGTGATGTAAATACTGGCGTGGGCACTATGTAGTAAAATTCATTAAACACAAACCGCAGATCTCTAACGTAATAATCGGTAAATAAGTCTAAGTATGTATAAATACCAGCTAGAGCGTACAAGAAATATATAAATATTCTCTGCTTACGTTTCAAGAAGTCAAAAACGAAATGGGTAAGAAGTATCGGGATAAAAATTACTCCGATTTCCGCAAAGCGCCACCAGCGTAAAGATTCTGCAATATCTTGAGAATTGGCAAATTTAAAAATTCCAAACCCCCAAATTGCTACGGCTAAAGAGAAAAACCCCCAAATAAAATGGGCTTTTTTCTTTCCGTTCAGCAGCGTGTAAAGGCTTAGAACTATTGAAGCAATGAATATGAAAAGTCCCGCTATTGAGAAGATATTCATGACATTCTAAATCCAGTAAAAGGAGATTTATTAATTATTTTGTTTTTTTCTAAGGAGATACGTGAGTTGTTAGGCACTGATCGTCCAGGGGCTACTACGCAATTAGCACCTAAGTAAACATTCTCGCCAAGACATGCGCCCAAAAAAACATTTTCCGTATCTATTTTTTTATTGTCTTTTATAACATGCATCGTTTTCCCATCCATACGAAAATCCGTCAGAACAACCCCTGAACCAATAAAGCAGTTATTTCCTATAACACTAGCCGATATCATATGAGTAACTGAAAGTAGTCCTGAATAAACAACAGAGTACAAAATGTGGCCATTCAATATAGTACATTCGTCTCCTATCGTGGATGTTTCAACCGTAACACCGTTGCCTATAACAGTACCGTTGCCTATAACTGATTCCCTAACTACCGCACCTGCAGCAATAACCACATTATTACCGATAGTGCTCGCCTCTATATAGGCAGTATGGTGTATATCGCAATTTTTTCCAATTTTATTCATACGGCCGGCAATGTTCCATCGATTAAAAGAAATGGTTTCCAACGCATGCATAAATAACTTGATCTTAGATTCATTTTGCATGCGATAAACATCGGAAAAAATTGAAATAAGATTAGCGGCCCATACGTTAGACCAATGATTAATCTGGATTATCGGGTAAGGGGTTGCCGGGATTAAATACTCACGCTCCTTTAATATGTGTCTCGGCATTAAAAGGTTTTCCAAATTTGTATCCAAATCAAAAATTACCGGTTTCGTCGATTTAATGAAGGGAGTTTTTGGAAAATACCAGAGCTTGTATTCTATGTGGCCGTCTACTTTTTTTATGTCCTGAGTATTAACAAATGTCCTTTTGGTAAAAATTCCATTCCTAACAGCGCAAACAGTTGGGCTATTCATTTTCCTAGATCTTTTAATAAACTCTCTAAGAAGTCCTGGTTCAAAATAAAGGTTATTGCCAAACACAACATATTCATTTTCGTCGCTAATTTCTGAAAAATCCTTAACGATAGTCGGTACTAAATCTAGACTCTCTAGCGCTTCGTTTTGTAAAACACTAAGTTTTTTATTCCTAATTAAAAAATCTCTCGCTTCTTTATAAAACGGTTCTATTTTTTCTATATTTTGTACAATATATACTTTCATTTTCTAATCAAAAAACAGCCTTCTCTAGTGTCTTTTCAGTTTTAAAATAAAACTTCTCGTTAATCTTTCCAAAAAATCTTTCTCAAAATGGAATCGTTTGTCAAACCTCTTCCCGCCAACGATATTACGGGTACTTTCCACCCTGTATTCGTTAGAGTGTATCATATAAAACTTGTAAAACTTGAGTGTTCGAGCAAGGGATTTTAGATTCTTATTAAATAACCCTAAAAACCCAATAAATGAAAAATAAGCGGTCACAATAAATCTTGGGGCGTTGAATGTCAGTAGTTGTAGGTCCAAGCCAGAGAGAGTCTGTTTTGTTATTTCTTTCATTGAAAATGGTTCTGGGTTTGTAATATTAAATATTTTACCCAGAGACCCTTTTTTCTCCACTATTGCGGTCATCCATTCTATTGCGGTATCAACCGGCATAAGATTTAAAAAAACCGTTTTTGAATAAGGAAATGGAACAAAAATTCGCAGAATATCATTTTCTAATCTCAATCCAAATAATTTACTGATAGTTGGATATTTTTGATAAAAATGTAGGGCTTTTACCCTTAGATTATATAAAGCACCAACAACCGAATAATATCCGAAGAAACTGAGTGTTTTCCGGTCGGATTCCACAAGAATACTTGGTCGAAAGATTATAAAAGAATTCGAGTTTTGTTGTCCCCACCCAAAAATTGTTTTCTCTGCCACATACTTACTTTCTTCGTACGGGTTATTAAAAATAATCGGTTTTTCCAAGATTCCTTCGTGAATGATTGTTTTGTCGATCCGCCCATGGATATATGCCGTGCTCGTATAATAAACAGGACATTTTAGTAATTTTGCAAGAGTTAGTATATTTTTTAGAGCATTTATATTATCATCAAAAATCTCCTTCCTCCTCTCTTCTTTGAAGCTTAAGTTTGCCGCCAAATGCCAAATAGCGTCTATATCATTGAATTTTAGAATCTCACTGTCTTTTAGCAAGTCCCTGTTCGTCAAATTAACATCAATAACAAAAATTTTCGCTTCGCTTATTAACGGGTCTATTTGTTGTAAAATATGAACAACTCTCTCCTTAGCGGAGTGTCCCCTTTTATTTCGCGAAAGAAAAACCATCTCGTTCCCATCTTTCAATAATCTTACCGCCAAACGTGAGCCCAAAAACCCGGTTCCTCCGGTCAGAATGTATTTCATTTCCCCCAAATTATACCCCAAAAACCTCCCGGATTCTAGGGAAAAGACTAGGCATTGACAGAATTTTCCCATGTAATAACATTAAATTGGGAAACTAGGATGATTTAGTTCCCAAGTTTGATTATTATGGAGGTATGCCATGAACCAAAACGAAGGGCAGGTAAATGGAGGAGTGTCTACAAGCGAACTTCCTTTCATTCTCCGTTTTCTCGAGGAAAGACCCGGGGCCATGAGTTTCACAACCACGGGGACTTACAATTGGCCCGATGGAAGTGACAACACGTGAGCCTTCAATACCTTCTCTTGACAAAGTTGTCGGGAGAAGGTATTTTATTTTTGGATAGAACCTTACAAACGATAGGAGTGCAACATGCGCATACTCACGATCAGCAATGCTTCCGCTCAAGAATCTGAAGTTTTTCTCGCCGTTGAAAAAGTATTGAAATCTAGAGGACATGACACCTCCGTATTTAAACAGGATAAGTGCTTAGATGGCGAATATCTAACGCTTGAAATTGTGGATAACGTTCCTGTTTACTACGTAACCATCGATGGACAACAGTTGGACATTGATATATTTGATGCCATATGGTATATGCATCCAATGCTTCCACGAGAACTCATTCTTCACAAGGAGGTTGCATACCGCCAATTCATACACAATCAATTTTTTGCAATGAGACAAGGCCTCTGGTCTTTATTTCGTCACAAGATATGGATTAACGATCCGTGGAATGTGTTTATGGTGGAAAATAAACTCAACCAAGCACGATTTGCCCATAAAGTTGGTTTCGTCACGCCAGACACCGTGGTTACATCTGACCCTAACGCAGTTCGTGCTTTCTACAAAAAACATAACGGCAACATAGTCGTCAAGAATCTCGCGACCAGTCCGATTATGGATTACGTGTTAGCGACTAATGTTGTCACGGATACACACATGGCACAGATTGAGTCCGTTAAGCTTACACCGTCTATCTTCCAGAGACGCATACCCAAGAAGCATGAGTTGAGAATTACAGTGGTCGGTGAAAAAATATTTGCAGTCAAAATATATTCCCAAGAGGACGAGGCGACCTCTGTGGACTGGCGCGTAAAACCTAAACTGAACGACTTTGAAGTACGGATGGAAGAAACTGACATTCCGCAAGAAATAAGAAATAAGATTCAACAATACATGTGGCTAGTTGGCTTACGCTTCGGATGTATAGATATGATTGTGACACCGGAAGACCAGTATATTTTTCTAGAAATTAATCCAAATGGCCAGTGGTACTTCGTACAACTTCGGACCGGTGCCAAAATCGCCGAAGCGATCGCAGATTTGTTGACAACTGAAAGCGTTTAACCGAGAGGGCTAAATTATAGCCCTTTCTTTTTTATCATGTTATATTTTAATCAATGAAAGATATCAGACTCAAAAAAAGAATAGAGGAAATGGTTAAGGTAGACCAAGAGGCGCGTACCCAAGCCAAAAACTCTCGAGGATTACAGATTCCAAATATTCTTATATACACATTGGACTCATCGCATAATTACTGGATTCATAAAATTATTCAACAATACGGATATCCAACGAGTAAGATGGTGGGGGCAGACGGAATGAAAAGTTTCTGGCTTCTCGTTCAACACCAAGATTTTGATTTAGAACTCCAAGAATCGTGTCTTAAAAACTGTGATTTTGCGCTACAAGAACAAGCTTATTTAACTGATAGAATATGTGTGAATAGCGGTAAAAAACAAATTTACGGAACACAATTTAATTCCCCTATTGAAGACGAGAAAAACGTGAATGAGAAACGTAGTAAAATGGGATTATCGACTATTGAAGAATACCTAAAAGGAAACAGTCGCACATAGATATTTTTTAAATCCCCCAAATTATACCCCAAAAACCTCCGAGATTCTAGGGATTGCAAGCTTAGTTCTCATCTTTTTTAGCCGAATTTCTTTTCCCATTAATAAAATCAAGATATTCCGAAAGAGTACATAGTCCTACTCCGCTCCTTCTCTTGTCTACATTATCCTCGTCTTCAATTGGGAAAAAAGAAATATTACCAGCAATATCTTTTTTAAATTGTGTCCCATACACTTGTTTTTGATTCTTAAATAACCTTAAGCGATCAATGAAATATGCTTTGTCTCCTAAATCAAATTCATTCTTGTCTAATTTCTCTAAATCTGTAAATATTTTTTCAAGACTGTCGGGAGAAAAATGGAGAGCAAGCGTGATTCCGGCTTTATAGACTTCGTAAGTCACTCTATTTTTATACGGGAAACCTTTTTTTTCTACTATTTTTAAAAACTCATGTGAAATACCTTCGTTAGTCTTATGCATTTCTTCGGCTGTTTTTTCACCAGCCTTGAAAAGTTTTATATTCTCTTGGTCTTTCTGTAAAAGTTCTAAAACTTTATTCATAGCTATGTTATATATTAAATAATCATGACTTGGCTCCTTTATCTTTGGCAAAAAGCTAACTAACCATAATACAAATACATTTCTTGAATTTAGTCAAGCTCAAAAAAATCCCCTCAAATTATACCCCAAAAACCTCCAGGATTCTATGGACCGTTTTTTATAGGATTATTCTACTTGGTCATCATCTCTAGAATGCGAGGCATTATTGATTTGTTCACGAGAACCTTGTAATCGTGAGGGTCTCTTATCTCTTTGCCGGCCTGCCCGTGCGTAGACGTATGCAGACGGGCAAAAAGCTCGTTCGGGTAAATTGGTTTGCCAAAAGTAATCCTAAAATGTTTTTTGAATAACAAAAAATCAAGAAGAGATGTTTTAAACGTGCCGGATATAGCCACCGGAACAACCGGCGCGTTGGTTTTACGGGAAAGAAAAGCCGCTCCCCCCTTGCCTTCATGCGGAATTCCATCAAAGCTTTTTTTGCCTTCCGGAAAAATTGAAAGAGAGTGTCCCCTCTCCAGAATTTCCAAGTGCGCTTGAAGGGAAGTTTCGTAATCATGCAACCCCACATGCGTTCTGTAAGCTCCCCAAAACTCAAAAAACAATCCGCCGTAAAAAAGACGCTTAAGCGGGTGGCTTGAATCGTAAAAATTTTTCTCTCGCGACACGTAAAACATCGGTAGAAATCTGGAAAACATAGACATGGCCGCCGGCAAAAGTATGGGGTCAAGCTCGCTTGTGTGGTTGCTTGCGAATATGACAGCCCCTCTTAAACCATCCAAATTGTTCCTGCCATAAATCTCAAAATGCCCGAAAAGGCGCAAAAAAATTTGTGTTGGTATCCAAATCAAGTTCTGAAGAAAACAAGGGATGAAAGAAGGTATCATTTGCGTTGTCTGTTTGATTTCCGGCGGGATAGAACTACAATCCTTCGTTTTTGAGTTCTTCGGCAATACTACGCGCTTTGCGGGATAATTTTCCGGGAAGCTTTATTTCGAGTTTTATCAAAAGGTCGCCGCGTTTTCCGGGGGTAATCGGGACCCCCTTGCCCCTTACACGCAAGATTTCGCCAATAGACACGCCTTCTGGTATTTTTACCGTTATTATACCATCCGGTGTTTTTATTGAGTGTTCCGAGCCCAAAAGAGCCTCCGATAACCTTATCGATAGTTTCATCGTTAAATTGTTTCCCTCCCGACTGAACACGGCATCAGAAATTATGCTTACTTTTATATAAAGGTCTCCGGATGCCCCATGGGGCATAGCTTCCCCCGCTCCGGCCAAACGAATCATTTGCCCGTTTTCTATGCCAACCGGAATACGCACAACAACCTCTTCTTGTTTTCTGTAGACTCCATGCCCATGGCAGGAAGAACATTTTTCTTCGGGGACCGTTCCGGTTCCGCCGCAGGCATCACACTCTCTTACGCTTGTGAATACGCCCATAAAAGACCTTTTGGTTTCGTGAAGCTTGCCCTGGCCGTTGCAAGCTGCGCACTTTTTTTGTTTTGTTCCGGACTTGGCGCCGGTTCCGTTGCAACTCCCGCAAGTCGCGTTTTTGGTTATAAGAATTTTTCTTTCACCTCCAAAAATAGATTCCGCAAAAGGAATTGTTATTTCTATGGAAATATCCCGGCCGCGGCGCGAGCGGGAACCGCCTCCTTGTCCGGAGAAAAATTCGCCAAAAATATCGCCCAAATTGCCAAAATCAAATCCCTGAAAATCTCTCGGGTCAAAACCGCCAAAACCCTCAAATCCTCCGAAACCGCCTCCGCCATCCGCTCCGCCTTCAAAAACCCTGCCGTGAGTATCGTATTGAGATCTTTTTTTGTCGTCCGAAAGAACCTGGTAAGCCTCGCTAGCTTCTTTGAATTTCTTTTCGTCTCCGCCTTTTTTATCGGGATGATACTTGTGGGCAAGCTTGTAGAAGGCCTTCTTGATATCGTCTTTTGAGGCGCTTTTTTCAATTCCCAGAATTTGATAATAATCTTTTGACATATAGATTAATCATATGTTACTTGTTACTTGTTTTCTTCTTCCCCTCCTTCCTTAAATTCCGCGTCCTTAGGTGTATTTTCTTTCTTATTACTTGTCTCTTGTGACTTATCGCTTGTCTTCCCCATCGCTTCGCCTATTTTTTGCATGGTTTGAGAAAGCTCCTCCATGGCCTTCTTTATGGCATCTACATCGCTTCCATCCTTCACGCTCTTCAGCGCCTCAACTTTTTCCGTTACAGATTGCTTAATGTCGTCGGGAATTTTTCCCTCCGCGTCTTTGAGCGCTTTTTCCGCCGTGTAAATAATCATTTCGGCGCTGTTTTTGTTTTCTGCAAGTTCGCGTTTCTTTTTGTCTTCTTCGGCGTGGACGGCGGCGTCGTCCTGCATTTTTTTGATATCGGCGTCAGAAAGCCCGGAGCGGGCCTCTATTCTTATGGATTGCGTTTTCCCGCTGGTTTTGTCTTTGGCTGTTACATTCAATATGCCGTTTGCGTCAACGTCAAAAGTAACTTCTATCTGGGGCATGCCGCGGGGCGAGGGCGGAATGCCGTCCAAAATAAACCGGCCGAGCGATTTGTTGTCCCCCGCCATCGGACGCTCGCCTTGCACTATGTGTATCTCCACCGAAGTTTGGTTGTCCGCGGCGGTGGAAAACACCTGCGTGCGGGCTGTCGGTATAGTCGTATTCCTTTCAATAAGTTTAGTGGACACATTGCCCATTGTTTCAATCCCCAAAGAAAGCGGAATAACGTCAAGCAAGAGCACGTCTTTAACGTCTCCCTGAAGCACTCCGGCCTGCACCGCGGCGCCGAGAGCGACTACTTCGTCCGGATTAATGCTCCTGTTTGGTTCTTTGCCGAAAAACTTCTTTACCGCATCCACTATAGCCGGCATTCTGGTCTGTCCGCCAACCATTATTACTTCATCCAAATCTCCGATCTTAAACGGGGAGTTTTCCATCGCGCGTTTGGTGATTTCCATGGAACGGTCTATGAATTCGCGCGCAATTCCTTCAAGCGCGGCGCGGCTCATCTTGAGAAGAAGGTGCTTTGGGCCGGAAGCATCCGATGTTACGAAGGGTATGTTAATTTCTGTTTCCGTTGTGGTTGACAATTCGTGTTTTGCTTTTTCGGCGGCTTCCTTCAGTCTTTGGAGGGCCAGTGTGTCTTTGGTCACATCAATGCCTGATTCTTTTTTGAATTCGGTTCCTATCCAAGAAATTATTTTTTGGTCTATATCCTCTCCCCCCAAATGAGAGTCGCCGTCAACGGATTTGACCTCAACCACGTCTTCCCCCACTTCAAGTATGGAAATATCAAAAGTCCCGCCCCCAAAATCGTATACGGCGATTTTTTCGTTTTTCTTTTTGTTAAAACCGTAAGCCAAAGCCGCGGCCGTCGGCTCGTTGATGATGCGTTTTACGTCGAGTCCGGCGATTGCTCCTGCGTCCTTGGTGGCTTTTCTTTGAGCGTCATTGAAATAAGCCGGGACGGTGATAACCGCTTCGGTTATTTTTTCTCCAAGTTTTGCTTCGACATCGTGTTTTATTTTCTGAAGAATCATGGCCGAAATTTCTTCCGGACGATATAATTTATCACCCATTTTTACCTTGACTCCGCCGTTTTCCCCGCTCTCCACCTTGAAAGAAACCATTTTGCGGTCTTTTTCTATTTCGCTTTCGTTAAACAAATGCCCCATAAACCGCTTTATGCCCGATATGGTGTTTTCGGGGTTGGTAACCGTTTGTCTCTTGGCCAAAAGTCCGGCTAAGCGGTCTCCGTTTTTGGCAAGCGCGACAACCGACGGGGTGGTGCGGGCGCCTTCTATATTTTCAATAATCTTCGGCGCCCCGCCCTCGATGATGGCGACGGCCGAATTGGTCGTTCCTAAATCGATACCGATGATTTTTGACATGATTTTTTAGTAGCGATTAGCGTAAAGCGATTAGCGTTTAGGATAATTGAATTTCACTAACCGCTCAACGCTAATAGCTAAACGCTTAATTATTATTAAATGCAAACGCCCTGACCCGCGCTGGACGCACCACTCTGTTTTTGTGCGCATATCCTTTCTGTAAAATTTTTTCTATTACGCCATCTTTGTCTTTTTCTTCCGTATCAACCGCTTCAACAACCAAGTGGTGCTCAAAATCTACCTTATCCCCGGCTTTTGGGCAAATTTCGGCAAAGCTGTTGTCGGTCAAGGCGTTTTTTAGCTGACTAGAAATATATTCTACGCCCTTACGCCAATTTTCGGGAATGGATTCCCATGCTTCGCGATTGCCCATAGCGAGCTCAAAACTATCTAAAACGGGAATTATATCGGAGAAAAGCTTTTCGGCCCCAAAAGAAAGGGCATCGGCGTATCTAGGATTAAACTCTTTTTCCAGATTTATGTAATCTGCCTTGGCTCTTTGCCATCCAGCCAGATACTCCGCGCGTTCCTTTCGGCAAATCTCAAGCTTTTCTTTCAAGTCTTTAATTTTTTGGCGCATATCCCCATCGCCAACTTCCTCCTCGGTCGGCTCTATTACGACATCTTCTTCGTCCGCCGATTCATTTTTTGAAAGATTTTGTTTTTTGTCTGACATAATATCAATAGTCTATAGTTGTTAGTCTATAGTCTATAGAAATAAAATTGCCTAAATAAAATTTCAACTACCAACTATAAATTATAAACTATCGCTTGCTCCATTGAGGAGCTTTTCTTGCTTTCTTTAAACCGAATTTGCGACGTTCTTTAGCTCTCGGGTCTCGTTTCAGAAAACCAAGTTTTTTTAACCTGACGCGTGTTTCCGGTTCTTTTTTGGTGAGCACCCGAGAAATGCCGTGCCGAACAGCTTCGGCTTGAGAATGTATTCCCCCGCCTTTTACAACAACGGAAACAGAATATTTACCGGGAAATTTTCCCTCAATGAACGGGTTATTTATTATTGAACGCAACTCCATGGTCGGGAAATATTTTTCCAATTCTTTTCCGTTTATGACATAAGACATTTTTGACGCCTCTGTCATGCGAACGCGAGCAACGGAAGTTTTGCGACGACCGAGAGCCTCTGTGTACCTGACGCCTGATGTTTTATTTACTGTCGTTTTGATTTTTTTGGATTCCATGGTTTTTTCTGTAACGTGCAGCCTATAACTTGTAACTTTGTAATTTAAGAACTTAGCCTTTTGTATTAAATGTTATAAGTTACAAGTTTTGCTTTTTATTCCGTAATAATCAAGTTCTTTAACATTTTTGACTGAAGTTTGTTTTTGGGCAACATTCCTTTTATCGCTCGTTTAAAAACTTCCCCGTATCCGCGCCTTTCGGACAGGCTTTTCAAAGTTTCCCCCTTGAGACCGCCGGGATATCCGGAATATCTGTAGTATGTTTTGTTGTCGGTCTTTTTTTGACTTATGCTTGCTTGCGAAGCGTTGATAATTTTTACCGTAACCTCCGGGTTGGCGTTCCGTTTGAAAGAAACGATATTTTTACCCATAAGAAATTTTGCGGCTTCCGTTGCCACCCGTCCTATTGTTTTGTCTTTTGCGTCAATTGTGTATTGCATAACTTGCTAATGCCTAGTGCCTAATTGCTAAAGCCTGTTTAAACGAATTCTATCACAGCCATTTTACTAGCATCGCCCTTGCGTCTGGCGGAAAGCTTAAGAATTCGGGTATATCCGCCCTTTCTTTTTTTATACCGCGGAGCAATGTCAGAGATAAGTTTTTTTGACGCCCTTTCCTGATTAAAAAGCCTGGCGATTACAAGCCTTTTTGAAGAAAGGGTTTCTTCTTTTGCCCTAGAAACCAGCTTCTCTATAAAAGGTCGTAGTTCTTTGGCCTTTGCTTCGGTTGTGATTATCTTCTCTTTGTCTATAAGAGCCAAGGCAAGAGACCTAAGAAGCGCTTTTCTTTGGTCGCGGGGCCGTCCTAGTTTTCTTTTTTTGTTGTGATGAAGCATGGAATAAATTTAAAATTTAAAGCTAAAAAGCAAAAATGTGCGTGCGGATTGAGCCTTTTTTGCGTCGTCTTTATTTTTAGTTTTTACTTTTACGCTTTTCATTCTACTTCAGGGTTATTCCATAATTTGACAAAACCCGTTTTATTTCTTGAATGCCTTTTTCCCCCAATCCGTCTATGGAAAGCAAATCTTCTTTTTTCTTTCTGGCAAGCCCTCCGATTGTTCGAATATTCGCCAAAGAAAGAGCATTGAGGGTCCTGGTTGAAAAATTAAGCGTATCTATTCTTGTTTTCATCGCCTCGGTGTCGCCTTGCTCTTTTGACTTTCTCTCCTCCCCGACCTCTTCTTCGTTTTCCAAAAGAGATTTCTCTTCCTCCTTAAAACCAACAATGGCTTTAAGCTGTCGTATCATAATTTCTATGGAGTGCTCGAGGGCTTCTCTGGGGGTGATAGTTCCGTCGGTTTCAATCGAAACGCGCAAACGATTGTAATCCGTTCTGTCTCCCACGCGCATATTTTCAACCTCGTAACTAACGCGGCGGATGGGCGTAAAAATAGCGTCAATCGCGATAGCTCCAATATCAACTTTATCTTTATGGGTGTCTTCTTTGGCCACATAACCAAGCCCCTTTTTGATAGACATTTCAATCTTGAACTCATTTTTGCCCGTTAACTCGGCAATATGCTGGTTTTTATTAAGAACCTCAACTTGCCCGGGAACTTTTATGTCTTTGGCTGTTACCGAATGGGGACCCTTGATTGAAATGAAAACCGTCTGAGGTTCGTCGGTAAGCATCTTGAAACGCACCTTCTTTAGATTAATAAGAATCGTCAGAACATCTTCTTTTACGCCCTCAATCGTGGAGAACTCGTGGCTAACGCCATCTATTTTAACCAGTATAACGGCTGCGCCCGGCAAAGACGAAAGAATAATCCGCCTGAGTGAGTTTCCCAGCGTATGCCCGTATCCCGGATAAAGACTGTCAACTTCATAAACGCCGCTCACTTCGTTCTCCGAAATAATTTTTGGCTTAGAGGGCAAAATAATGGTGTGTTCTGGCATAATATTTTTTAAATTTATAATTAAAAACTAAAAGTTAAAAAAGGGGGAAGTGGCTCACATTTTTTATTTGGTTATTTTTTAAAATTTTCATATTTATTTTTACTTTTTCGCTTTGATTTTTTACTTTTCTAAAACTAACGACTATAAAACTCAATTACCGACGTTAAATTAAACGGCGGATTTTTTTCTTTCGGCAAAGACTTTATTTCCCCCTGCGCCACATCCGGGCGAAGCGTTAGCCAATTTGGAGTATCACGGTCAATTAGTTTTTTGAAAGCCTCCGTAAAAACAATTCTTCCCTTGCTTTCTTCCCGAACAGAAACCACGTCTCCGATCCTCGTTTGATGGGACGGGATTGAACATCTTTTCCCGTTAATTAAAATGTGGCCGTGAGAAACAAGCTGGCGCGCGTGAGTCCGCGATTTTCCAAGTCCCATCCTGAAAACAACGTTGTCCAGCCTGCGTTCCAGTGATTCATACAGTTTTTCCGGTGGATTTACGCCTTGTTTTTGAGAGGCCGCTTTGACGTAGTTTCCAAACTGTTTTTCAGAAACACCGTATACATTCCTAACCTTTTGCTTCTCTTTAAGCTGACGCCCGTATTCGGTTAACATCGACCGGTGTTTTCGCTCAGAGTCTATTTTGCCGGGAGGATATGGTTTTTTAACAAAAACGCATCTAGGTGTAAAACACTTCTCTCCTTTAAGAAAGAGTTTTTCTCCGGCGCGCCGGCAAGTACTGCATTTTTTGTCGGTAATCATAATGACTAGTTTATTAGGCTCTAAGCACTAGGCTTTAGTTTTTGTTTCTTTCTAATGCCTAACGCCTAACTGCTAAAGCCTGCTTTTAAACTGTTCTTGGTTTCTTTGGCTTCGGACCATTGTGCGGAATCGGGGTTCGGTCTTTTATAGCGGTCAAGTCGATCCCTTTCGAAATAAAAGCCCTTATTGAAGATTCGCGTCCCGAACCAACTCCTCTTACAACCACATCCACTTCTTTGATTCCGGACTGCACCGCTTTTTCGCCGATAAGTTCACCTACTTTTGCCGCGGCAAAAGGAGTACCTTTTTTTGCGCCTTTAAAGCCGATTGCTCCAGAAGACGACCACGCCAAGGCGTTTCCATCCTTGTCCGTTAAAAGAAGTTTGGTGTTGTTGTATGTTGATTGAACATGAAGAGTCCCCATGGAAACCCGTTTCTTGGGTTGGCGCGTCGAAACGCGACCCGCTGCTTCTCCGACTCCTTCTGCCCCTCCTTCTTTTTTTGTTACGATTTTTTTCTTACCCATGTAGTTTAGTTTGTTAGGCTCTAGGCTCTAGGCGCTAGGTCTTAGTCTTTACTTCTTTTTAATGCCTAACGCCTAATTGCTAAAGCCTGTTTTTATGTTTTCTCCGTCTTCCTCCGACCGGAACCCATTGTTTTTCGCACATTACCGCGCACTGTGCGCGAATTTGTTTTTGTCCGTTGTCCGCGGACCGGTAACCTTTTTGTGTGACGAGTTCCGCGATACGACTTGATGTCCTTCAGTCGTTTAACATTCTGGGAAACCTCACGACGAAGATCTCCTTCCAGTTTTAACCCTTCAATTTCTTTTTTTATGCGGCTTTCATCTTCAGCGGAAATATCTTTAGGTTTTTTATCGTAAGCAATTTTTGATTTATCCAAAATCTTTCTGGCGCGAGAACGGCCGATGCCGTAAAGAGTGGTTAGGCCGATTTCTATGTGTTTTTCTTCTGGAATTGTAATGCCGAGAATTCTCATGTGACTTAGTTTATTAGGCTCTAGGCGTTAGGCTTTAGGTTTTTCCTAGCGCCTAATAGCTAGAGCCTGTGTTTTAGCCCTGTCTCTGCTTATGGCGCGGGTTTTCGCAAATAACCCGCACGCGCCCTTTTCGCCGGACAAGCTTGCATTTCGCGCAAATTTTTTTAACCGATGATTTAACTTTCATCCCGTTTAGAGGCAGGTCGCGGTCGGCCCGCCCTTGCTTAACCTATATTTGTAAATTGTTTTGTCATTTTCCATAATTTTACTTAAGTTTGTATTTTACACCGCGACCGCGGCCTCTAACGGGATTCATGGCCCGCCTGCCATTACAAAAAACAAAAAAAGGACCAAATCCTTTTTTATGAGGTTAGTTGCCATATTAGCACAGCTATCCTCGTTTTACAACCCTACCGGAAGTTTTCCCGCCATAAGGGTCAAGCTTTACCGTGACCTTATCCCCGACCAACACCCTTATTCTGTGAAGCCGCATTTTGCCGGATAAGTACGCAAGCACATCTTCTCCTCCCTCAAGTTTTATCTTGAACAGCGCGCTTGGCAACGCTTCTATTACAATACCGTTTGCAAATAGCTCTTTATTAATAGCCTCTTTGGTCATTCTTGGTGTTTTGAAATACTAACAAAAAACAGTATTGGGGTCAAGTTTTTAAAAGCGGAGCCTATTCTTTGCTCACTTTTATTTCTATTTTTGAAGGATTGTTTGGAAAATAACGCGCCCAGAATGGTCGTATGCTCACGATTGTAACTTCAGAGACTGCGGGGTATCTAATCAAAACTACCGGGAGTTCTCTCCTTGCTTTGCCGACTAAATCGTTTATCAAAGAATTTTTGTCCACAATATAGGTTATGTCGGCATTTCCCGTAAGAGTAAAGGGTAGCTCTTTCGTTTTGTCGTCTAGGATTGTTGTGCCGTTTCCAAAGGAAAAAGAAAGCGTTTCCAGCGAATCTAAGGTGAAAGGAATATCATTTTTATCTTGCGAGGCGATATTTTTTATTACCTCACTCGAAAGAGCGTCTTTTTTGAGAAGGATCCCGACAAGTGTTCCATTTTCCTCAACCGTTAAAGAGTTGGGGCTATTGCTGGCATCCTTAATCCCATCAAAACTAATCTGAATCGCGTTTTTGTAAAGAATATATCCATTGGGAATTTGAGAGCTAGCTTCGTGGAAAAGATCCTCCTTCAGAGAGTCTTCTATGGCCGATTTGGCTAATGCGAGGTCTTCTTCGGATGCTACCGGGGTGTCTCCAATAAATCCTTCCGTCATTTCCGTTTTAGAACGAGCGTAAAATTTCGAATAACGAGGATCTCCTTTAAAACCCGGTATTGTAAAATCCGTCAGCGGGGAATTATATTCCGATCCGACCTTGTCCGCGAACACCGTAACTTCAACGGAACCCGGAATATTTTCCCTATTTTTGCTGTAAACCCCCGGTACGGTTACGCTGTTTCCCGTGCGATAAATTTTTCCATCAAGTGATTCAAAGCGGGTGTTTTTTATCAATTTCTGGGCGACTCCGGAATAATTATTGTAAATAACAATTTTACCCGAAGCTTTGCGTTCGGTGCGTTTTGTTCCGGTAGCGGCAATATTTTTCGTTTCGCTTCCTTTCACCAAAACGATTTCAAAGGGAATGCCGTCAAGCGCCCCTTTTTTGGAAACCAAGGGAATATTTACGGGAACAGTTGCTTTCTCTGGCAATACTTCAATTGTAGTTTTTGAAAATAGCGCCCCCAAAACGAGCATGGCCAAAAAAACAAGGACGGCCCCGCCAAGGCCCTGCCAAAATAGGGGTTTTTTTATCCAATCAAAACGAGAATGGCGAAATAAATTTATTCTAGACCGTTCTTGCTCTGAAAAAGCAAAAGGCTGATGCGATTTTTTCTCCGGCTGTCTAAGCGGTGGAATTTTACGGATTTTTTCAGAATCAGGGTTTTGGATGATGTCGGCCGAATTACCGCGAACAGCGGACGTGGGCTGCTTTCCTCCTTTACCCATAAAAATGTCTTGCATGATCTTCTTTGCCATAGTCAATGCCCATTATACTACATTAAGGGCGTTTCTCGGTAAATTTTTGCGCAAAAAGCGCAATGATATCAAGAAATTGATCGTTACCGGCGTTTTTTGAACCGGATAAAAACGATATGACATTAAACTTTTGGTGGGAAAATGAATGTTGGCTGAATTCTTCCTCGGATATCCATGAAGTAAAAAGGTTGGAAATATCATTGTCCGCGGTCAAAAAAATTTCTCCGGGAGTATAAAGATTTCCCGAAAGGTCGGCTATGGCTTTTCGGAAACTCCACAACCATTCGGCTTTCGCTTCGGATATAGCTTTCGCAAATTCGTCTTTGTCTTTTTTTGATAAAACATTTTCTGTAAACATCGCGTGAAGCGACATGGCTTGGTCAAGCGTTTTTCCTGCGGTCAAGGCCGCCCGTCTGAAGAAAAAATTGCGACCGAGGGGGAAAGAGTGCGTTTCGATAAGTATCCCGCCTCTTGCAAGCGACACATCGGTTATTTCTCCGCTTACATCTATTGTCAAAAAATCATTCTTTCGCGGGAAAATATCCCTTATGGCGACAAAATACGCCAAAGGGAAAGAGTGAAATGATACCTCGGCTCGCGGAAAAAAAGTTTTTATTTTATCATCTATCGCGCTCAAGACCCTTTTTTGGGACACGGTCAAATATATAGCCAAGCTGGCCTCGTTTACTTCCTTGTCAAAGGGCGCGGACGTGTTATACCCGTTTAAGCTTATGTTTATTATGTTGCTTTCAATGGCGGAAAATTCGTGGGGTGTATCGCTATTTTTTGCTGATATTTCGTTCTTGAAAAAGGCCATTTCTTTGGCGAGAATTTCGTCTTGAAGCTTTTTTGTAAAAACAAACGGCCCATCCTTTTTGAGCGTGACTATTTTGGTGCGAGAGGCGTGCCACGGCGATGCCAAGACGGCGTATGCCGTCAAGAAATTTCGCGCTTCGGTTTTTTGAGACAAACGTTCCGCGACCACGCCCGTTGCTTTAGATATATTTTTAAGTAAATTGTCAAAATTAACTCTTTCCTTAAGGGGAACTTCCACCCGTTCGCTTGCCGTAATTTTTAAGGACATAACACCCTCTTTGTCAATGATTTTTCTAACCAGAGCTCCTCCGACGCTTCCGTTGCCAATATCAAAAATAAGAAGCGTGTTTTCTTTTTCTTTTTTAAAAAGAGAGAAAGGCATAAGAACAGTATACCGTAGCTAGTTTGTAGTTGGTAGTGGGTAGTTTGTAGAAAAAAAGAATTAACCGCTTAAACCCAAAAATCTTTTTTGCTAAAAGTAGGTTGTTTTTTACCGCTTGCTATCATCCACAAACTACCAACTATTCCAAGGTAGCTTTTATGCGGCGCACGCCGGCGGAAACGGCTTCTTCTTTTACAATTTTAAAATGTCCCAGCTCGCTGGTATTTTTGACGTGTGGTCCGCCACAGAACTCCAAGCTGAAATCCCCTATTTTATAAAGGCGCACGGTGTCGCCGTATTTTTCCTCAAATAACCCTATGGCGCCCTTTTTCTCGGCTTCAACGAGCGAAATATCCTCGTATGACACGGGCAACGCTTCACCGACCTTCTCATTCACCATGTCTTCCGTTCTCTTTTTTTGTTCATCGGTCATTTTTCCTCCGTGCGAAAAATCAAAACGAAGCCGCTCTGAGGTAATATTTGAGCCTTTCTGGAATACGTGATTGCCCAATACTTCGCGAAGCGCCTTGTGGAGTAAGTGCGTGGCCGTATGATATTTTACCGACTGCTCGCTGTGGTCGGAAAGTCCCCCTTTGAATTTCTGCTCGGCTCCGACTCGGGAAAGCTCCTGATGCTTTTTAAATTCCACATCATAAGCTTTAGAATCAGCCAGAAGCATTTTTTCTCTAGCCAAATCAATGATTGTCTCTTTAGGTAAGCCGAATGATTGAAATATATCAAAAGATTCGCGACCCGAAATAGTTGCTTCTTCCATTTCGTTTTCCGAAAGCGACAATTCTGAAATACCAAATGGTTTACCATTTTTGCGATTTTCGTATGCCAAACGGAGCAATTCGTCCTTATTTTTGTGCGCCATGAGTGAAATAAATTTATTTTTCTCTATGGATACTTTTGACCTAAACAATCTTTCGGTTTTTTTCAATCCTTCCGCGAGAGCTTTATTGAATTTATCTTTTTCGGTAATTATTTCAGAGACGATTCGGATTTTTTTACTGTTAAGATTATATAAACCGGAGTATTTATCAATCACGGAATCAGTAATCCCGTCCAATCCGTCATTGATACCCAGTTCCTTGGCATAACGCACGGCGCGTCGTATCAAACGACGTAAAATATACCCTCTGTCTGTATTTGACGGAGTAACCCCATCGGCAATCATAAAAACGGCTGTTCGGATGTGGTCTGCAACAATTCGTTTAACCCTGACATTATCCACAGAAGAAAGCTGGTTTATTTTTCCTATTATCTCTCCAAACAAGTCTGTCTCATAAATATTATTTTTCCCCTGCACCACCATGGCGACGCGCTCCAAACCCGAACCGGTATCAACATTTTTTTGTTTTAATTTCCCCGTTACTTTCCCGTCTTTTTTCTCGTATTCCATAAAAACATCGTTCCAGATTTCCACCACATCCTGACGACCGTCAGCCGCCAGATATTCGTCTTTCGTCATGTCGCCAAGCCCTTTTTCCGTAACATCATAAAACATTTCGGTGTCCGGACCGCACGGACCATTGTCGCCCGGACTCCACCAGTTTGATTTGGCGCCCATGAAATAAATTCGATTTTCGGGAATATATTTTTTCCATATTTCAAACGCCTCATCGTCACGGGGCGCATTATCATCGCCTTCAAAAACCGTTATGTAAAGCCGTTTGGGGTTAAGCCCAAGCCCTTCTTCTTTTGAAACCAGAAATTCATAACTCCACTTGATCGCGTCTTCTTTGAAATAACCTGCCCCGATTCCGTCTACGGCGTCGGGGTCGCCAAGCGACCAATTCCCAAGCATTTCAAAGAAAGTGGCGTGGATATTGTCCCCGATGTCGTCTATGTCCACGGTTCGCACGCATTTTTGTATGTTGACTAAACGTTTTCCTCGCGGGTGCGGTTCTCCCAATAAGTATGGAACCAGAGGCTGCATCCCGGCGGTGGTAAAAAGCGCCGACGGGTCATTCTCCGGCACGAGAGATGCCGACGGGATTATGGTGTGCCCCCTATTCTCAAAAAATTTAAGAAATCTGTTGCGAATTTCCTCTGATTGCATATGTTGAGCTCGTTTACTGTTTACTTCAGTGTAATTAATATAGCACCAAATACCATTAATATACCGCCTAAAATTATTTTCCAGCCGACTACTTCGCTCAAAAATATTCCGGCTAAAATAATTACGAACAAAATGCTTAATTTATCGATAGCCGTTACCGACGAAGCCAACCCGTTTTTGAGGGCGTAAAAATAGGCAAGCCACGATAGGGCGCCGGCAATACCCGAAAGAGCGATTAAAATCCATTCTTTACCGGAAAAAGCGGCCAGTGAAAAATCCCTGAATTTACCGAAAGCCAGACTGACGGCGAACAAAAAAAACGCCATAATCACCGCCCTTACCGTAGTGGCAAGAGTCGAATCAATATCCTTAAGCCCAAGCTTGGCAAAAATTGCCACCAGTGAGGCGAAAAAGGCGGAGAGAAATGCGTAAAAAATCCACATGTTATCTGTCCGGATGAGGGTTGCCGTCGTGCATTTTAAGAAGGGCATCTTCCACGTAAAACATTACGGTAAATATAAACAAGGTAAAAATCGTACCTAGAAATGCTGGCACGTAGAGCCCGTAGCCGACAGCCATACCAATGCCGGCCGCGAGCCAAAGCCCGGCCGCTGTCGTTAGTCCGACAAGAGTAGAGTCTTTGAAAATAATTATTCCCGTACCGAGAAAGCCGACGCCAATAATGATATTTGAGGCCATTCGGAGGGGGTCTGTGCTTACATTAATGCTTAAATATTGCCTTAAAACCATTTCCGAAATAATTACAAACAAAGCGGAAGCCGTCGAAACCAAAGCGTAAGTGCGCATGCCGGCGCTGCGGTGAGCGAAGATTCTTTCAAGCCCGAGTATTGAGCCAAAAACCAAAGCCAAGAAAAGCTGACCTAAAATTCGCACACTTTCGTCCGAAACAAGAGCGTTTATAAACTCCATAATGTTGAATTATTGTTACTTGTAAGCTATTAGCGTAATTATATAACTGGGTACAATAAAATTGGTTCGCTCGGTCGTTCCGATAAAATCGCGGACTCCCTCACTGCCAATTATATCAGTTGGAAAAATATAACAAAAGCCCCTATAAACGATTTGCGAAGGTGTCCGTATTCCTACCAATTACTAGTTACAAACCACCAGTTACTGGTTTATAGTTCCCCCGCCCAAACAAACTTCTTTGTCGTACAGAACAAAGGATTGCCCCGGGGCTATAGTATCGTCTCTTTTATCCATAGATACAATATATTCCCCCCGTTTGTTTTTCCTTAGTTTACACGAAACCAGTTCGGCGCGATATCGCGGGCGACCCAAATATTTCTTTTTAATATCCGGGTCTTTGCCTGAAATCCAGTTTATTTCGGAAAGCATAATTTGTTTATCGGTATATGGTCTTACGGCTTCGTTTTTGGCCTTGACGGTAATGGTGTTTTTTGAAATATCTTTTGATATCACATAAAGCGGTTTGTCGCGAAAACTTTTTTCAGTAATTGTAAAAATATGCCTCTCGCCAAGAGTAAAAAACGAGGCTCCGTCGTGGTGTCCAATAGCTTTACCTTTTTCATTCAAAACTTCCCCGCGTTTTGGCTTAATGTAGTGCGACAAAAACTCTTTCATATCCAATTTGCCGACAAAACAAAGCCCTTGACTATCCTTTTTCTCCGAAGTAAACAGCCCGAATTTTTTCGCGAACGCGCGCACCTCGCTTTTTTTATAACCACCAATTGGAAAAAGTGTTTTTGAAAGTATTTCTTGATTGAGCGTCCACAAGAAATATGATTGGTCTTTTTCTTTGTCGTGAGAAGCGTTTAGCGCATAGCGTTTAGTGTTTAGGGATTCTTTCTGCGTAAGTCCGCGTCCAGTCTGCGATAGTCTGCGGTCGCCACGGGTCATTATACTCGCTACGCGAGCATAATGACCCGTGGCGACATAGTCCGCCCCTAAACTTCGCGCTTTTTTAAAAAACGCGCCGAATTTCACGTATTTGTTGCACATCACGTCCGGATTAGGCGTCCTTCCGGTTTTGTATTCCCGTATCATATAGTCCACCACATCGCGCTTATATTCTTTTTCCAGATCAAACGTAAGAAACGGAATGCCGAGCTTAGCCGCTACACGCATGGCATCTCTGCGTTCCTCTCGCCACGAACACGGCAAAAAATCTGCCTGCCAAACCTTGATAAAAACTCCGGTTACGTCGTAACCGGCTTTTTTAAGCAACGCCGCAGATACAGACGAGTCTACTCCCCCCGACAACCCGACGAACACTTTAGGTTTCGGGGTGATATCTACTTGGTTGTGTTTACTGACCATGAGTTATACTGAATAATTCTAATTCTAAACCTCGTTTATTTGTTTCATTGTTATCTATATAAACATACTTATAAACTCCAGTTTATAAGTATGTTATTAAATGTGTTGAAATGATTTTAAGAAGCGGACAAATGTTTTTCCATAGGGCGACAGGGTATGTTCTACAAATTTACCTCGGTATCTTTTATTCACAAGTCCAGCCTGATATAGACGTCTTGTGTGCTCACCCAAGGTTTTCTCGTTTGCCCCAACGGCCTTAATGATGCCATCAAGAGTTATTACCCTACATTCAGCAATTAAAAGTAGTATTTCTATTCTGTAATGGTTCGCCATACCTTTAAGGTGTCGCTCCATTTGTTTTGCTGTTTTGATTTTTCCCATAGTCAGATTATATATTATACATAACATACCTATAAACCCAAGTTTATAAGTATGTTATGTATAATTTTAAGTGGTTGAAATTTTTAGTTATTCAAGCAACTTCCCTGCTTGACATTTATATTGATGTTTACTATAAGTTCATCAGAAAGTCCACCCACACCCATAGAAATACCCACACAGCAAAACTGAAGGAGGTAAAGATGGCTACGTTAAACCACAGCAACCTCGAACGGATAAGGGCCCTCGTCAGGGAAGCCGCCAAAAGTGCGATAAAAACTGTTCTTGGTTCCTTTGGATCCGAGCATTCAGACAAGGGTGCATACATTCGCGTCTATCACCTACCGAATCTTGGCGAAAGCTATATCGGCCTCATTGAACTTTTCGCTGCCTGGATAGGCGGGGGCGCAAACGACAACAAGCTCGACAAATACATAATCGTTTCCGTCGAGAAAGCAATCCGGCTGGCCAGAAATACCGGAAATCCAATACCATTTAGCTACCTTGGTGGGCACCTTAGCTCATGGGAAAGCCGCGACCAAATGTGTGCGAGATTCCGTGATAAATTCGGCGGGGCAACCCTTGTTCGTTGCTTGGTTCAGGAACTTGGCCCCGACCCCACCCATTTGCTCTTCTCCGTATCCGGATTGACGGAGATAGGCGACGAGGCGGTTGCCCTGTTAACCGCGATAAACCTTCCCTGGCAAGTAAACATGGATGATATTCACGGTATCGTTGCTAAAAGCGGGAACTTCCTTGTAAAAAGAGAGCTTGGGTATTAAGTTAAGTAAATTTGTTCCCACTCCCCCGCCTCAGCGGGGATTTTATTTGCTTGTCCACCTACGATTTTGTAATCAAAAAGTTGGGCGGGTTAAATGTTTACCCCGTAGTGAGCTTTGCTCTACTACTAGGGTTATTTGTTATGTGCTGCTTGTAGATTTTACTTACTCTCCAAAATTCTGATTATCTTGTCTAGTTTTTCAAGCTCAATGCGGGCTAATCCCCTCTGTAGGTTTTCTATGCCCAGGCAAGAAAAAACGGGCACCATTGGTGCCCGCAGGTTACTGCTTAATCGCGCAAAAACGCGCGCCATATTCATCTTCCGAAAGGGTCTGGAATGAGTCAGGATGGGACAGATTGAACTCCATCACGTGCCGTCGCCTCATCGGGTTAAACTGTGCCCGAACATCTTCGACAAACTCGCCGAAATCCGCGGTCTTCTTCACTTCGGTTGAAACAGCGTGAGGCTGAAGCTTGTAGTCAGCCGTAATGCGGGAGCCACGTTTTACTTCCGGCGAATCCCCGCGGTCATCGACATAATACTGAGACAGAACGACGATACGCGTTCCAACAAAAGCAGCTTCTTCAAGATCGTGGGTGACGAAAAAAATCGTCATTTTGTACTTATCCCACATTTCAAGCAGGAACACTTGCGCCCGCTCACGCACCTCCGGATCGAGGGCCCCGAAAGGCTCGTCCATCAAGAGTATCTTCGGGCGCATAATGAGCGCTTGAGCGATCGCCGCCCTCTGCTGCATACCGCCGGAAAGTTCATGGGGATACTTCCTCGTCGCGTCCGAAAGCCGCACTTGGGAGAGGTAATACATCACTTCTTCCCTCATTGCCTTCCTTTGAACGAAGCGCGCAAGCATATTCATGCTCAGTTGTTTGCCGAGCATAACATTTTCGAGCACCGTCAAATGCGGGTAGAGCGAGTACTTCTGAAAAACGATACCCCTTGAAGGATCCGGGTAGCCGGCTGGCTCCCCGTCGATCAGGATAATGCTTTCCTTGTTCGGGCGTTCTTGTCCGAGAATCAGCCGAAGTAGCGTTGACTTGCCGCATCCGGAAGGACCCACCAAAGAACACAGCTCACCCGAATTAACCGCGAGGTCAATGTTCTCAAGCACCAGCTTTGGTCCGTAATTCTTGCAGAGGTCGCGCACATACAATCTGCGCCCGGATAAATCATCAGGGTTGCCGCGCACGACGTGTTTGACTCCGTTACTGTTACCGCTTTCATTTGTCATGCTTTTTCCCTTATTTTTTCGAGGCAACATACCACCGGAAACGCCATTCTATAAAGCGTTGGAGAAACATGGTGATGGAAAATCCCAGAATTGTCATCCAGGCCACATACGGAATAATGATATCCATAGCAGTATAGCGACGCACCAGAAATATCCGATACCCAAGTCCTTCGGTTGACGCTATGGCTTCAGCCGCAATCAGGAAAATCCAGGCTGCGCCGAGCGCCCCAATCAATGCTTCAATAAACGGCGGGATGATTTGAGGTAGGGCAATCCGATAGACTACATCGAGTTGGTTTGCTCCGAGTGTAAGCGCTTTCGTTTTCTGTTCGTCCGCTATCTGTTTAGCCGCCCGATATACCGGCAAAACTATCGGAAAGAATGTGCCGATGAAAATCAGCACTATCTTTACCGCTTCGTCTACGCCAAAAACGATAAACAGCACTGGAAGTATGGCGAGCGGGTTAACGATGGCGAAAAACATGATGAACGGAGCAGTTATGGCTTCCATCCCCCGAAACAGCCCCATGTTGAGTCCGATTAGGAGACCAAAGCCAGCACCCAAGAAAGTTCCTAGCGCGAGCCGGCGCAAACTTGCCGTCGTATCTCGCACAAAAGTACTTTCAGTGAATTTAACCATCTCGCCCAAATACCCTGACTTAGCCTCGACCTCGTTTCCTTTGTCGTCCTCGTCGGCGGCAACCCCGTCGGTCGCAAGTGAATACATCTGGCCGGCCATTTGTGAAATGGAAGGCAGAAATTTATCGCTCGGATTTTCAAGGTGGCGCTCATGCGAAAAATACATGTACGCGCCGACAACAATGACGAATGGCAAGACAGCCAGTAATACATATGTTGGTGTAGTCGGTTCAGCGTGGATTCCAAAAAAACGCGGAATCCGCACGAGACATGGCTTATCGAGTCCACTTGACACGCTCGGGTAAAAGTACAACGTGATGGCATAGACTATAAGCCCAGCCGTTATTGCGTAACAGACAACTAAGACAGTCGCTAGTCCAAACATTTTTATGTTCCTTTCGTTGGGTGCTTTTGTTAGACAAAATTGTCAAATGACACAATATATGAATCACTGGATGCTAAGGTAATATAAAAATGGTTATTTGTCAAGGGCGAGGGCTCTATAAACAAAAAGGCCGTACCCATTGTGGGCACGGCACTGTATTTCGCGTCTTGCGGCTACTTGGCCGCTTCGCGCATGTACTTGGAGTCGAAGCGGAGCTTTATGTTTTTGGGATTCCCCATGGTAGTCCCATCGGGGAATTGAATCCCGACTTCATCTTTGGTCTTGGCTCCTTTGCCAAAAAGACCGTGCTCGAAACTGAAAGTGCGAACAAACTCCATCCCCTTTTTCAAGTTCTGGCTTTCGGCAAAAGTCGCCGCGTCGGCTGGGGTCATGTAAAGCGCCGTCGTCCGAAGCTGAGCTTCAAATTGTGCAGGGGTTGTTTGAGCGAACTTAGCCATCGATTCGACGGCTTTTGTACGCTCCGGTCCGCCCTTACCGAGCACGGCAATGGTTTCGAACCACGCTCCGACTAATGCCTTTTTCAGGGTATCGGGCGAATCGGTCCGCACGACCATGAGGTCGAGAATCTCTTCCGGGGTCTTCGAAGAATCGAAGACCATGGTCGTTTGCTTGGCGTTGCGCACGTCCATCAACATCGGGTTCCAGGTAACGACGGCGGCCTTGGGGTCGCTATCGTTTTGGAAAGCCGATGAGATATCCGAGTCGCTCGTATTGACGACCTTGACGTCGCGCTCGGCCAGTTTGCATTGGCTCAACATACGCGACAGGAGATAATGCGAGACCGATAATTCCACTATCTTCACTTTCCGCCCCTTGATGTCGGAACATGTTTTACCGTTCCGGAGAACCACGCCGTCGTTGCCGTTGGAATAATCCCCAATAATGAGGGCGGTTGAATCGAGACCACCGGCGGCGGGCATCGTAAGCGCGTCCATATTGGTCACCGCCACGCCGTGATACTTTCCGGACGAGTATTGATTGACCGATTCCACGTAGTCCGGCACCAGTACCAGGTTGATAGCGATGCCGTTTTTGTCCGCATGCTTTTTCAGAATTCCCGAAGCGCGCGCGAACTCCCACGGTTCCCAGCCCACGTAATGCGACCATGCGATGTTGAACACGGGTTTCTTCACTGCGGGTGCTTGAGCGTATACACTGAAACCTACTGCCGTCAGCGCCGCGATCGCGGCGAGTGTCACCAAAAGTCTTTTCATGATGCAATTTCTCCTTTATCGATTTTTCAAAACCCCGCAAAATTAAGGGGTCCTTCTGCTACAGTTACTGGAGAGGAAGCTATCATGCTTTATTAAATCTGTCAATAGGCGTACTTATACTCTCGACTATAAAACAAAAATACGCCAATCGGAACCCCGACTGGCGTAATGTTTCAACTCAAATACTAAACTGTAACTTGCCGCAACTTCTTGAAACCTTGAACTCGGTCCTTTACTTCTTCGAGGAATATCTCGAGGTCGTCGGTATGTCCGAGGTTCACGTTTTGCCGATAAACGCTCGCGACGGCCTGTTTCAGGTCTTCAAGCGTTGTGCCTGTCATCTTCTCCGACGAGATGTCTCGTTCAAGCGCGATACCCGACGCCTGTTCAACGATGCTCGAAATCATCGCCCCGCTCGCAAGATTGCCGAGTGTAAAACGCATCGTCTCGCCCTTCCCGCCGGCTCCGCCCGAAAGTGGAATTTCATACAAACCGTAGCGGTCCGAATAAAGTTCCTCGGCAACCGCGAGCGCCGCTTCTTCAACCGATACGTCAACGAGCGGCACCTTCCGAAGATAGCTTCTGAACATTTCGGAGGCAACGTTTTTACCTGGCCTAGTGACGCTGATTTTCCGGTCAACACGCTTATCGCGCACAATAGCGGGGTCAAGAAGGTCTTGGCGGTTGGTGGCCAAAATGATAATCGGCCCGCCCTCCTCAAAACCGTCCATTTCCGAAAGCAGGGTCGGCACTATCGTCTTTTCAATGTCGGACGAGATACCGCTTCCCCGTTTGGAAAACATTGCCTCGGCTTCATCGAAAAATATGATGCCAGGATACCCGTTTTTTTTGAAGTGACTGCGAGCCGCGGTGAAAACCTGACGGATATCCGCTTCAGCCACACCGACAAATTTGCTCAAGAACTCGGGCCCCCGTATGTAGATGAAGCCCGAGCCGACAAGAGTCTGCTTGTGAATATTCGCTTGTGCCGTAGCGGCGGCTTTTCCGAGAAACGTTTTTCCGCAACCCGGAGGGCCCCAAAGAAGAATTCCTTTGGGAGGCTTCCTCTGGTAGTGGGCAAAATAATCCGCGTGCGTCACCGGAAGCTCAATTGCCTCCTTTAATACACGAATCGCCTCTTCTTGTCCGACAACTTCGGACCAAAGAACCGGCGTCGTGGGCGCGGAAAGCAAGTTGAGATTTGGCGCGCCGGCGTTTTTGATAATGATATTTCGTGACGAATCAAGCACCACGCGGTCACCGGCAGTGATGTTTTTGTGTCTTCCTTTGTAAACAATTGCCGGATTGCCGTCAACCAAAACTTCGGAAGTCCACTCGTCGCCCGCCCCGGTAACGATTGCGACTCCCCCGGCTTTGGCCAAAGAAAAATCAGCGACCGCAACGATTTGAAGCGAGTCCCGCGTGAGCTTAACGGTATCTCCCGCGGAAATTGTAGTATCTCCCGGAAAGGCCACCTCAAACTGCTTGCCTTCAAGCAGAACAACGACACGGCGTTGTGCCAATGTCTGGCCGTTTTGTTCCGGCGTGAGCACTGCGATAACTAGCGCGTAGAGAAGCGCTCCTTCGGTCAATCGCCTCAAGGTTTCGTGCTGTTCGGAAACTTTCGTTTTCAATGTTTCAAGCGACTGTTGATTTACCGACACTTGCCCTTTTTCCAAAGGCAAGGTTCCCGTCGATTGAGCCATCCTCTCGGCCGCACTGAATACATCAGCAAAAAGTGCCCCAAACATTGTTTCAAAAGCATTACCGCCCTTATCCATCATTTGCCCCCATTTAATTACCTATGAATCAAAGGACTGCTAACTTAGGTTACATGATTTTTTAACAAACTTACCTCGCCAATTTCTCTCATAAAAACCAATAAATGTCAAGGTCTCGTAAGTGGGTTCTTTTTATTTACATAAAAAAACCCCATTTCCGTTTTCGGATTTGGGGTTGTCGCTCGTAGCTATTTTTTCACCGGTCGCAACTTCTCCGATGTAAGAGTAATCCTTGATTGGTAGGCATTGCGGTAAAGTCCGCGCCGTGTTTATTCAAAAAAGTGGCAATTTCAGACGGACGGACATAGTCGTCTATCCCGATGTCACAGGCTTGTCCCGCCGAAGCGATTTTCGCTTCCAATGCTTTAAGTCTTTTCGCCGACGCATCTTCTCTGCTTTGGAAAACGGGGATGACAGTGGCTGCAAGAACACCGAGAATCGTCACGACAATTAAGAGTTCAACCAAGGTAAAACCCAGACTTTTTTTCATGTGTACATCTCCTTTTCTAAACTTAACACACATTAGCACCCATTTCCTAAAATGTCAAGACGGCATTTTTGTCTACATTTAATAGCTTTGCATAAAAATCCCCCGCTTTGGGCGGGGGTGTTTGGAACTGCTGATGTAAAAATTACTTAACTTCGATGACAAGCGCCGGAGACGCGCTGTTCCCGCGGTCCATTTTTTCGATGCTCGCTTTGGCGTTCGTGTTCATTTCGCCGAGCTCGGCAATCACCCCCCTCATATCTTCCAACGCTTTCGCCCGGAAGGTGGAGATGTCGTCAAAGGCGGCATTGATGTTCACGAAGGCGTTCTTGAGCGAGTCCATGTTGAGCATGGCCGTGGATGACTGCTTGTGTATCGCCGCCCCTTGTTCCCGAAGCTGAACCGAGGTCTTCTCGATCAAGTCCGATGTTACTTCGTTGAGCGCGGTGATCTTCTGCAGTACCACCTTCTGGTTCGCAACCGCGAGCGCCACGGCAACCGCCGTACGCAAAGCTGTCACGGTGACGTTGAGCGCGCGGTTTACGCCGCGGACTAATTCCTTGTTGGTCCGCACGACGAGTTCAATTGCCAGGATACCCTGCTGCGACACTGCAAACTGCTGACCGAGGTCGATGGTGCGCTGGCGGAGCGGAAACAAAAGTTCGTCCTGGATGAACTTGTAATGCTCGTCCTCGCTTGTGTAATTGGCGAGACGCGATTCCAGTTGACGGTCGAGGGCTGTCGCCATCTGCACCATCTTCTGAAGCTTCACTACGTCCTCGCGCAAGTCGCTCTGGTCGGTGATGAGAATGCCGTTGTCGCGCACCAACTGATCCCGCCCGAGGTTGAGCGAGCGGATGATCGCGTCGATAACCGTGTCCGCGCTTTCGAACTGGGTGAAATATTTCTTGAGCGGATGCCCAACAAACGGCAGATTGCCCGCCATGCGCGAGAGCCAACCGGGTTCGAAGTCAACCTTATGCGGGTCGAGTTCTTCGACCTTCAGTTTCAGTTGAACAAGCGCGTTCGCCACTTCCCCGCCGTCGGCGCCCTTCTTTGAAAGCGTCCGTATCGGCTGTTGAAGCATGTCGCTGTGACGGGACGATGTCCGCTGCAGTCCAAGACCCATTTCTTCAACGGCTGCCTTGTTCTGCTCGCGGCGCTTGAATGCCGTGATGTCAATGTTTACCAACTGGTCGGCGTATTTCGCCGCTTGCGCTTCGATCGCCGGGTCAATTTCTTTTCCCGTGACCTTGATTGTCGTGGGGTCAATGAGTGTGACCTCGCTGGTTGCAAGAGTTGACGACGCGTCGTTTTGTACAGTAGCAGCACCGACCTTCACTTGAGCTTGTTGCATTGTTGCCTCCTTGGATAAAAATCAAACAGTGTTTACGGGCTAAAATCTCTTTGTCCGAGACTGCCCACGCAATTCACCTACTGCGCAAAAAGCTAGCACGAATCATTTAATCTGTCAATACTTTAATTTAAGTTGCCATTAACTACCAATAAAAATCCCCGGGACGATGCCCGGGGGTTGCCAAAAATGGCGATTACATGTTTTTTGTTCTATTAACCAACCTTTGGAGGTCTTCCATCACTGTTTCAAGTCCGACCGAGGCATCTCTTGCTTTTGATGTTTCCATAGAAGCAACGGCTGCCGTCGTCCGATCAAACTGCGTGAGGGCTTCCTCGTTTTCCCGCAAAAGTGTGCCTATGCGGTCAAGCTGTTCTTGGCGAAGATTTTTTTGCCCTTCGAGCGCGACCTTTTCCTTGCCATCGTCACCGTTAGGCGTTTTGTGCTTGGAAATTTCCCTGAGGCGTTTCTCAATCCGAGCAAGGTCTATTGATTCGACACTGCGCAAGAGGTCGGTGACACGCCTGACATTATCAAGAACGGAAAAATAAAGCTGTTCGGCTGTGCCCATGAACCGGGCAAATGTCAGTTCGTCAGCCGATAATTTCTGCTTAAGCAACGTGTCGAGCGCGTCGTTCTTCTCCTTGGCTAGTCTCATTTGGTCCGCGCCTTGGTCGGCTATTCCTTCGGCGCCGGAGATTTTGTCCCCAAGCGCCTCCAAATCTTGCCGAATGGTATCGCGCACCCGCCTCCTCGCATTTTGGAGTTTTTCCCGAAGCTCCTCGATGTACCGGCTCTCCATTGTCTCTCCCCGAAGGAAAAAGTTGACAATGAAAGAGCCAGCACCGACCGCAAGTCCCCCGCCGGCAAGTAAAAGCGTGACTGCGGGGATGATGAGCATGGGGTCGAGAAGGAGAAAGCCAAGCCCCCCGACAGCACCTATGACTGTGCCATAAAGTGTCGCCGGGTTGGTCATAATTTTTTCAAGCACTCTCTTCTTTACCGACCCCCGAGAGAAATCGGCAACTTGGGGCAGTGGTTCTTCTTCCTGCATGTTCCCTCCTTACCGATTAATTAAATCGTCTCCCGCACTAAACTAATTTCCACGCGAGGTAAACGATATTCGTAAGCCCGGTCGCTTTCGTCTTGCAACTGCTTAAGGGGCGCTTCAGAGCCTTTGCCCACGGCATACAGCCGATTTGGGTCCATGCTATACGTGATTGTCAAATACCTTATCACGCTTTCGGCGCGGGCCTGGGAAAGTTCTTTGTTCGCCGACGGGTCGCCCGAAGTTCCGGTATGCCCTTTAACGAGCGCGCGGAAACTCGGATAATGTTTGAGCTTGTCCGCGATAGTGTCAAGCTCTTGCTTCCCGTTAAGCGACAATTCATCAGAACCGCTTTGGAATGTAACCGGTTCAACGCGGAGTGTTCCCACTTCGCGTAGATTCGCCCACGCTTCCAGAGAGAGCGCGGCGAACTTTCCTTCCAAACCGGTAACCATGGCCGCTTTCGCGTCCTTGGCGCCAGGAATGGTGAAACCGACTACGCCCTTGGTGACCAACTCCTCCACATAAGCGCTGTGGATGAGCCGGTACGGATCTTTTGACGGCAGCGGATTTGATTTGAAATCTCCGCTGTTTATCAGGATTCGCACCGTTGATTCAATGGTCGCTATGATGCCCTCGTTTCCGCGGACACCGTTTGCGCTGATCCCGAACCATTTCTCGGCGTTGTCTTGGAGTGTCGCCCACTCAATGCCTTTCAGCATTGTGTCCACCTTATCGGCGGATAGCTTGTGGGTATCCATAATTTCCCGCTTTAAAAGCTCGGGCTGGTCACGATATGACTTGAGCGCCATGAAGTAGCTGCCAAGCACAAGCTTCACAACATCGGGATTACTGTCGGCAAAACTGCGCTCGACAAGCAAAACATCCACGATGAGACGTTCCGTGCTTTCTGTGCCGAGAAGCTTGATAATTTTTCCACTACCCTTTTCAAGAGTTTTGGAAACATCGGGCTCCCAGCATACCGCCACGTCAACTTTTCCGGCGAGCAGGGCCTTGCATGCGTCTTCACTCCCTTCGGTTTCTATCCGCTGGGCGTTCTTCGCAAGCACTTCGGAAATACCAAAGTGGTCCGCTACCGCTTTCAGGAGATGATGGCTCGGCGAACTCGGCGTATAGGCAATGCGGAGACCTGTTACACCCTTGAGCGCGTTTAAGTTCGCGTACTTGTCCTTGTGGGCAAGAATGGCGTCTCCGCCTTTGGATTGGTCGATCACCGCGATCATGGCCCCGGGGTACGAATGCTTCGCTCCCGTGAGTACGTCCGTGTCAACAGTGCCGACAGCAAATTGGATTTCTTTTTTCTTGATTCGCTCCATTCGCTTTATATACTCGGCCTTGTCATCATCGCACTGGAAGTTCCAGCCCGAATTTTTCATCAGCCTTTTCATCTCGAGCGAACAGAGTGGCGCATAGCCGATCCAATTATCCATGGCAACAGTCAGGTTTCCCTTGGTCGCCTTGGCATCGCTGGTTGACTTTTGCTTGGAATCAAAAATGTAAGGCGTCGCGTATTTTATACCTACAACTAACGCAGCGCCCAATACGAGGAGCAGAATTGCTCCTACTGTTTTATTAGACATGAGAGTCCTTTCTTCGTTTAAGCGGTGGTTCAGTTTAGAAACAAAAAACCCTATAATATTTCAAACAACGCATAACTTTTACTCCCGCAAACCTAGCAATAAATTCACTTTTTGTCAAGGGAGTTTGGGGTAATGGTTCAAAAACGCAAAAGAAAAACCCTCCGGCAATCCGGAGGGTGGTTAAAACACAAACTAACTCAATTACTGAAACTTAGCGTCAAAGGAAGGGGCTTCCGCAAGAACATCGCGGAGACCTTTTTGGAGCGAGGCCAAATCGCCAGCTTCCTGGTAGAGCGTAATCCCCGCCTGATTTAGCGAGTGTCCGCCTTTAATGCAAAAGCCGATGGTATGGATCATGATCGGAGTCTTTGCCGCAACTTCCACCACTTTTTGCGGATCTTGTCCGGAATTTGCCTCTCCGTCAGTCACCACTACAAGGTGATACTCGCCATAACCAAGCTGTTTGCGCGCTTGCTCAAGCAACTTGTTGAAACCGAGTGTCACCGCCGAGAGAAGCGGAGTTCCGCCACCTGGCCCTGACGCTTGGACTTGAGCCAAAAATTTCGCCCGGTTTTCATTCCCGGTTCCCATTGGCACCTTCTCGTTTATCCCATGACCGTCGAAGATGACAAGACCCAGATTGGAGCTTTCGGGAACGGTCTTTGAAAATTCCGAAAGGGCGATTTTCGCGGCTTCGGTTTTCGTCTGACTCCTGTCATTACAAGAGCGCTCACTCATACTGCCTGACTGGTCAAAAACAACCATGAAATTCTTGGCAAGCAGATTTGGGGACAGAACGAATTTCGTGCCGCTTGGACTTGCCGGCGGCCAAACCGATTTTCCCGGACTGGCGCTTGATTGCTGAACCGACTGATCGAGCGGAGGACCGCCATCGCAAGCCGAGAGCAAAAAGAATGGTAAGACCGCCATGAGGAGAAATGCTTTTCTGAAGAAGTTCTTCATTTTCTTCTCCCCTTATAGCGGTTTGAAAGCCGAGGCTTCGGCTTCGATCTGGATGATGCGGAAATTGACCCGCATATTCGAGCGCCATTCCTGCTCCGTCTTTGGAGCGCAGGGTGTGCCGCCGCACATTCCGGTTTTCGGCTGATCAATACCGTAGCCTACGACCGCAAATTGCGACGGGTCGAGCGTTATTCCGCCCCCTTTGGCAAAACCGATGACGCTGTCGCGGACCTTGTTAGCCCGGCCGATGGAAAGATTCCTGGCCGCCTGTTCGGTCTGCTTCAGCACCACGCCCGGTACATTTTCCTTCATCTGTTTCAGATACCCGAGCGGGTCGGTGTGACCCTCAATGGTAATGACCGCGCCGCCGTACGTGGAAGCAAGATTCACCACCTTCTTGAACGCGTCGGCATATTGACTCGCCGGAAACTCGTTCTGGTTGGGGTTGAAGTAGACTTCGAATGAAAACAGCGTGCCACTGTCGGATGTACCTTGTTGCTGCCTTTTAATTACAACCTGCGCCACTTGGGCCGTATCGAAACGTTCGATTGGCGCCGGAGCGGCAATAATGCCGGAACGTAGGGCTTTGTAATCCCACCCCGCGTGAGCAAGCACGGCTTGTTTGGTCAAAAGACCTAAGCCGACAAGTGATGTTTGAATCTCGTTCCCGATTCGTTCGAAATTGCGCGGATTTTTTGCATTTGTGAAGAAATCCACGTTGCCGTTGAATCCGACGTACTCGCAATCGGCATAAAGTCCTTCCGCGTCAGGCACCGCTTGTTTTGAATCAAGCAGAATTTCGGCCGCTGCCGTAAATGCCGCCTTGTACTCGACCGGTTTCGTGGCTTTGGCTTTCACGATACCCGCCAGCGCCTCTTGAGAAAGCATGAGGGCGTGCGTGAACTGCTGAACCTTAGCGCGATTGGCTTTGAGATAGTCCGCTCGAACGACGTATACATCGGCGATGACACGGGAGGCCGTCTTGGTCGACAAGAGAATCTTGGCGCCCTTAACGGAACCTTCCGCGCCGGTGCCAACCTTGCCGTTTGATGTCAGCGCCATACCATCGGGGCTGACAACGAAAACCGCGTCAATCCCTTTGTCGGACTTGAGTGCTTCACCGGGTGTTTCTTTACTGCCAGTTAGCTCCTTGGTCCACTTTACGCTCACGTCTTTCATGGAAAGCCCCGCGTCGCGTAAAACTTGCGCCAGGTACTCCGCGTGTGGACCATACGCCTGAAGCGCAATGGTCTTTCCTTTCAGGTCCTTGGGGCTCTTGATGTTATCGCGCACCACCAGCATATCGCCACCCGTGGAGAAAGTGAGCTGATACACGGGGACCATCACCGTGCGCGGATCGCGCGAGGTAACTTCGGCCGCCATGTTTATCATGCCCATCGTCCCGCGGAGAAACGGCGTCTTGCCGGAGATGTAGGCCTCGACCTGTTTTTGAAAAATATCTTCCCGGAACAGTTCGAGTGAGAGCCCCTGCTTATCGCAGATGCTCCCCTTCACAGTCGTCTTCGAATTGCCGTTGCACAAAGTCGTCGCTATGTCACCACCCCAAGTAATAATCGGTGTGGCGATTGCTTTGCCTTCGCTCACCTCGCCGACTTTGGTCGTAATGACTTTGTCGAGAGGCGGAGACTGCACGTATTGCACCGCAAAAGCAGAGCCTGAAAGCCCGGCAAGAATTATGCCGGCGAAAATCAGTAATCCTCGATTCATTTTGTTGCTCCTTCCTTTATTAAGTTTTCAAGCAAACCCCCTAAATGTTTCTAAGAGGCCCTTTTACTACAACACTACTGTCGAGGAAGCTATCACGCTTTGTTAAGTCTGTCAATGGGTACGAGCAATGGTCCCGTCGCTTAGAATCAATGCCTAATTAATTCTGTGTTCCGGGTTATTGTATAAACTTTGAATTACGAAAACATTGACAAAATAATTAATAGGGTGTATGTTTTCGTTTGGTATATTTCCCCTGTAACTAGATAAAAGAAAGGGATTTTGTGAACACAATCTGTAATATGGTTTTTTCCGTGTTTTTGCTGTTGTTTCTCCCGTTTTCCTCTTCCGCCGCCGACTTCTGGCTTGAAGGCCAGGCAACACAATCAAACGCAGGCAAAGGGGTATCGCAGGTAAACGCCGGCATCAGCGGTAACATCGCTCACAACATCGGATACTTTGTTTTCGCGCAGGCGTACACCGACGGATACAAACAAATCTATGGCGGCCCGACCATAAAGCTGTTCCCATGGCTTGAGCTCGGCGTTGGCATCGGCCGGGAAAGCGTCGATAATGGCTTCCGGCGCGCCGTGTACTTTTCCATCACCAACAGCCCGTTTTCGGCCAGTGGTGTTTTTGAAACCGGCGCCCCCGGTCACTGGCACAAAGTGGTCGCGATTTACTCGGTCACGGAGAAAGTCGGGCTGGGATTAATGAGGCAGAGGTATCTCGGTTTCGGCCCGCGCGCCGAATACGCGCTTGGAAAAAGCGATACCCTATGGGTAGGCGTTCTCCGCGATTCCGAAACCGATACCAAAAATCTGGCCGTCGGCCTGATTCACAACTTTTTTTAAGGCAAGCCTAAAGCCGGCATATGCGCCGGCTTTTTTAATTGAGCATGCCACTATGGTACTAATTACAATGCCATCAGTTTTTCAAATACCAGAAAGGTGGCGCGGGCGTCGGAGAGAGCGGTGTGGGCGTTTTTGTTCTCTACTCCCAGATATTCGCACAAAGCGCGGAGCGAAAATTTCTCTACTTCTTCCTGCCCGTAAAGTTTGGCAAAAGCGATAGAGATGGTGTCTAATTTGTGATAATGCATTTTGTTTTCTACTTTTGTTTCAACAAAAGCTTTCTGCAAAAAAGCAAAATCAAACGCCACATTGTGGCCTACCATAATGGCTCCCTCTGTTTTTTTTGAAAGTTCCAGAAGAGCTTCCGGCAAATCTACGGCATTTGCCCAATCGGATTCATTGTAGTGACTTATAATCAAAGATTCCGGATCTGCCGATTCAAGATGAAGCGGTTTTATTTTTACCTCCCACTCTTCTGTCATATTCAAAACGATTTTCTTTTCCGGCGAAAGCGATTGTTCTGCAAGAATAAGCCCGATTTCAATCAGTTCGTGCTTCTCCGGCTCGAGTCCCGTAGTTTCGGTGTCTATAAAAGCAAGTTTGTGGATACGCATCTCTAGTGAATCTCTAATTTTCAAATCCCAATTTTCATTAAATTTCCAATGATTTAATTTTCAATGGAATTCGTTTGAGATATTGGTACTTGAAAATTGATTGTAAATTGTAAATTGGTAATTGAAAATTATTCTAATCTCATTATTGCTTAATTACAAACTAAAAACTACCAACTACAAACTATTAACATAGAGTATCTTGTTCCTCTTGTGTTCTTCAAACGTAGCCGCGTAATGCATATTCCCCGACCGGTCCGAAAGATAATATAAATACTGGGATTGTTTCGGAGATATGGCGGCCAAAATGGATTCTATGCCTGGGTTACTTATCGGTCCCGGAGGCAAGCCTAAATGTTTGTAGGTGTTGTATGGCGAATCCTGTTTCAAGTCATCCTCGGTCAATTCGTAGGTATTTTTATCGCTTATATAAGCAAATGGCGCGTCGACCTGAAGCGGCATTTTGATATAAAATCTTTTCCAAAGAATGCCGGACACAAGATTTTTGTCTTCCGGTTTTTTGGCTTCTCTTTCTATTATGGAAGCCATGATTATTATATCTTTGATATTTTTGCCGGAAGTTTTGATTTTTTGTTCGTACTTGCTTATTTTTGCGTTGAAAGTACCGCTAAGCTGCCCTACTATCTCTTCGGTTGTCGCGTTCGGAAAGATAAAATAAGTATCCGGGAACAGATACCCCTCTTTCTCCTCGGCCAGTTTCAAAAACTTTTTTTCATCAAAATAATAAAAACTGTTGCCAAACAGCTTAACCATTTCAAACGAGGCCATTCCTTCCGGAATTGTTACTCGTATCGGAGTCAAATCAAATTCCCCCGTTACTATTCTTTGGGCAACTTTAAACGCGCCTATCGGTTCCGAGAAAAAATAGTCGCCGGCAATGATATTCTTTCCCTGGCCGGACAACAAAAGTATGTTTATTAAAACAAACGGGTAGCGCACGATTTTTTCTTTGCCGAAAGATTCCGCGACGGCTCGCGCGGTATCTCCATTTTGTATTCGCATCATTTTATCTTTAGGGAAATTCCTCGGTGGGTTCAAAAAAAAATAATATGAAAAGAAAAAAGCGACCACCAGTGTGATTATGACAACATATTTTCCGTTCAATGGTTCTTTTAAAACAAAAGGTGAAGGTTTCCTCTGTTTACCCTCCCCACAGTCGAGGGATTCTTTATTTGATACTGTCATGTATTGATATATACTCTAGACCGGAAGGTTGGCCGGCGGTTCTGATTTTTTGGACTCAATCCGCTCCAAGGTCGGAGTTTCGGCAATCGCGCTCGGGAAGTGGAAAATTGTCGCCAATTCTTCTACAGACAGAACAAATGGCTTTCTTTTGTATGGGGGATAAAAATATGAGCGTCGTCGGTAAGCATCGAAAAATTTCCGCCTAACCAAACCAAGCCTGTGAATACCGAGCCATTTGTCCACTTCTTCCCAGGGACGATTAAATCCGGTCCCATTTGCCGTTTTGAAACCATTCAAACCAGATGAATTAAATTGTTTAAACATTCCGGTGAGATTAGGAATATGGCCAATATTAAATTTCCCTGGTTTTGCCATATAGATTGCCCGTATTCCGCAGTCAAAACCTACTTTTGACATATTCCGTTCAATGGCGGCGATGTTGTCATTCTGTGCTTTGGTCAATTGTGGTTTTTCGGGCTTTTCTCCTTCTTTGAGTTTTTTCTTTTCTCCTTGCGTAAGTTTTTTAATAAAATCCTTTCCTTCGTCTCGCCAATCGCCAATCCCTCCGTTTTCTTTTTTGTACCGCTTCTTGTGCGCTTGAACTAAAATCTGCACCCATACCTGTTCGTCTGGTCCAATAGATCCTAAGAATTCAAGCATCGGTGTCATTGGGTCAAAACGCTGTTTTTCGTCCATGTAGCCTTTGTTCATTTCGTAATCTACGTAAGTCTTGATGGGAAGCGGATCCGGCTCCGTAAGTTTAAATTCCACTCCAAACAGGCTTACGTCATGCCCTTCTCCTGGCGGAGAAATGTTCGCGTAATCCGGAGCCTCGCTCAGTTCAACTTCTGGAAATTGAGAGTAGATACGCGATTCTATTATGTTTTTATAAAACAACTGAGCCCGTATAAAAAATCTCACATTACCGCCAATGGAAACTATTTCCAACGAAAACCACGGCGGGACCAGCCCCACCCACCACTTTTCATAAAAAGACCCTGATCTTGCCTGATCTAGCGCCACCAAAACAAACTCCATCACTTGCGGGGGTTTATATATCTCCTTCGGCAAATGAACTTCTAGCATTACCCATTTAATGTTCGCTAGATAATCCGTTCTGATATAATGAACCCATACTTTCCAAAAGAAAAAGCCAAAAACAATCGGCGCCCAAAATACCGCCAAGTCGGACGAAATATAAAATAGGTTTTTAAAAGAAGAAATTAAAAGTTGGATATAGTCCATAAATATATTATAACATAACCCGCCGTATTCTTTTGAGGTAAGGTGAACCCTATAAATAAGCTTGAACTTAATACAAAAAACCCTCACTGCCGGCAGTGAGGGTTTTTTGTATTTTTAAGCCAGAGTATAAAGGCCGTCTTTTGTTTTTTTGAAGTGTTTCCCGTTCTGAAGATTAACCATGACGGTATTTTCTTTAACATAGCGCTCTTTCATCACTTTTTCGGCTATATCCTCACGGGACATGGCTCCTTCTTTTTTCAATATCTCGCGGATAACATCGCGCACTACTCCCTTAGTATAACCCCATTCCGCAAGAGCATAAAGCCCGCGCCCAACCAATATGAATCTGGGGTCCTTGATTAGTTCGTTGTGGGTCGTGGCCACGTGGGCTTTTCTATCGAAAGCTTCGGAAATTGAATTGGCCACCTCGCGGAAATGAAGAGGGGAACCGTGTTTGCGGATTACCAAATACGCGTAATCGCGCATACCTCTCGCGCGGATATTGGATGAATCCGATCGTCCCCAATCGCCAAACTGATTTTGTCCCAAACGTTTTGAAATTTTGAGCCAGCGACGGGCAATTTCCTCGTTCTTGTATTTTTCAGAAACATCTTTGAGGTTGGACAAGAAATCTTCCAGTATTTCTGATTCCTGCACGAGCTCATCGTCGCCCAAATTGGCATAAACGTTTCTAAGGGCTTCGTACACAGATGAAGCCAGCTTCTCGTTTATGTGCCAGCGGTGATTGAAGTGGTCATCTTCTTTTTCCCTGACGAAAGGTTCTCCTAAAACCAAAAAGAAATACAAGTGGTTCCTGGCGCTTTCGTCAGAAGAAAGATAGTTTAAAAGTTCGTCTTCGGAAATTACGGCGCCGAGAGAATCGACTATGCCATGCAGTTCGTCAAACACGCTTTTTTCTTTTTTGAAAGCGTCCGATTTTTTTATGGACTGTAGGGAAAAATTTTCAATCTGGCGAACTCTTTCTCTGGTAATTCCGTATTTTTGGCCGATAGATTCAAGAGTCTGTCTTTCCGTATTGTCGCCTAAACCAAAACGAGAAGACAACACATCATACGCCCTTTCCGGGAGAACTACCGCGAATTTTTTTGTTATTTGTTTTGGTTTAAATGAAAGTATTGCCATAACATTTGGTGCTGTTTCCAGCTTTTTAAAAAATGATTGTTTTCAATTTGTGTTATTTCTATCATTGTTTGCAAAATTAGTCAATCTTGTTGGATAATTTTTATTTAATAATCTTAGATTATTCAGGAAAAAACCAATGAATGCAACGTTTTTTAAGAAAGTCAGAAAACTATACTAACTAATTTCCCCGCTACATATACCACCTTTTTCGGTCTTTTGCCATTCAGCCATTTTTGAGTAGTTTCACTCTCCAAAGCCTTCTTTTTTGTCTCCTCCTCCCCCAAAGATGCGGATACTTTGAAATTGCCGCGGACTTTTCCATTTATCTGCACGACAATTGTGTATTCGTCCACCAATAATTTTGATTCGTCATGCTTGGGCCAAGTTTCAGAATGAATGGAAGGCTCGTTGCCGAGCTCTTGCCACAATTCTTCCGTTATGTGCGGAGCAAATGGCGCAAGAAGTTTCAGAAAAATTTCAAAATTAGCTTTAGAAATAGATTCCTGTTTTCCCATTTCGTTAACCAGTATCATAAATTCAGAAATGGCCGTATTGAAACCCATTGACTCAATATCCCGGGTAACTTTTTTGATTGTCTTATTAAGAGAAGTTTCGAATTTCTTATTCGCGATATTGTCACTTTTTACTTTTTCTTTCAGTTTAAAAACCCGTTCCAAAAAACGCCTCGGACCTATTATGTTTTTTGTGCTCCACTCTACCGCTTGATCAAACGGGCCCATAAACATTTCGTAAAGCCGCAATGTGTCTGCTCCGTAAATTTCTACAATATCATCGGGATTAATTACATTTCCTTTTGACTTCGACATTTTTTCTTTTTTTTCGGCTAAAACCATGCCGTGAGAAGTGCGTTTTTTGTATGGCTCGCCCCCCCCCACCGCGCCAATGTCAAAAAGAAATTTATGCCAAAATCGCGAGTATAAAAGATGGAGGGTTGTGTGTTCCATTCCACCGTTATACCAATCTACCCCATTAGAGGCGGGGACACGCTGCGAGCCCTCGCGACCTCTAACGGGGCTGGCCGTCATCCAGTATTTAAGTTTTTCTTTACTAGCGAGTTCTTTGTCATTATGCGGGTCAATGTAGCGCAAGTAATACCATGATGAGCCTGCCCAATTTGGCATAGTATCAGTCTCTCTTTTCGCCTCTCCCCCGCATTTTGGACATTTCACATTCACCCATGAATCAATTTTGGCAAGCGGCGATTCCCCGGTATCTGTTGGGGTATAAGCCTCCACTTCTGGAAGCAAAACCGGCAATTCTTCTTCCGTCACAGCTACCCATCCGTCTTTCTTGCAAAAAACGAGCGGGATGGGCTCCCCCCAATATCGCTGGCGCGAAAACACCCAATCGCGGAGCTTGTAGGTTGTTTTCATCTGCCCGCCGACAAATTCCGTAATTTTTTGCTTGGCTTCTTCACTGCTTAAGTCATTAAATTTTCCAGAATTAATAAGAGAGCCGGGTCCGATATACGGCCTTTGCCCATTCTTGAATACATCAAGCGCGTAATGGTGGGTGTCTGCGGTCAAAAAAGTCGAAAGTTCGTCCTTGGTAAGCCATCTGACTTCGTGCTTCGCATCTTCTTCGGCAGAAATATCTTTCCGAGTATCGTCCTCAAGTTGCACCGTAAAAACATTCCCGTGCACGTGAGTGTTCTCTTGTTTCGGTATGTGGTAAAAAAGTCCATCCACCACCCCCAAATTTTCTATAATCTTTGCATGTATATATCCTGTTTCTTCTTTAATTTCTTTAAGTACCGTTTCTTCCGGGGTCACTCCTCTATCTATAGTCCCCGTCAAAAAAGTTCCCCAATTTACTTTCTTCCATGCTAAACCAAGATATTTGTCTTCCGACCAGTGTTTGATGATTGCAATAATCCCATCTCTAACAACCTCGGGTTCATTCGGGCGGAATTTCCCCGGCTCTGTTGACTGGTAAAACGGTGGTGCCACCACTTGATGTATGGGTAAATTAAACTTCTTGGCAAATTCATAATCGCGCGTATCGTGCGCCGGCACTGCCATGATAGCGCCGGTTCCATAATCCTTTAGAACATAGTCAGCGATAAAAATCGGAATTTCTTCCTTGTTCGCCGGATTAATCGCTTTTATTCCTACGAGCTCAATCCCTGTCTTTTCTTTACCCTCGGTTGTTCTTTCAATTTCGGTTTTCTTTTTACTTCGCGCTATGTATTGTGCAACTTCATCCCAATTTTTAATTTTCAGCTTTAAGTTTTCAATTGCTTCATGTTCCGGCGCAAGCACTATATACGTCGCCCCAAAAAGCGTATCCGGCCTGGTGGTAAATACTTTAATAGGTTGTAGGTTGTAGATTGTAGGTTGTAGGTTAAATTCAATTTCCGCTCCCTCGCTCCTACCGATCCAATTTCTCTGCTGTATTTTTATCTTTTCCAGATAATCAACCGTATCCAAATCGTCATACAGTCTGTCCGCGTATTTCGTTATGGCCAGCATCCATTGTTCTTTTTCACGCTTCTCCGTAATCCCGCCACATCGTTCGCAAAGCCCGCCCACCACCTCTTCGTTAGCAAGCCCAATTTTGCAATCAATACACCAGTTGATAGCGGTTTTCTTTTTATACGCCAATCCATGTTTAAACATTTGCAAAAATATCCATTGCGTCCATTTGTAATATTTCGGATCGGTTGTATTTATTTCACGCGACCAGTCAAACGAAAAACCGATTGATTTTAACTGCCGCCTAAAGATATTTGTGTTTTTCTTAGTTACCTCTTCTGGGGCAGTTTTTGTTTTTATGGCGTAATTTTCCGTAGGCAAACCAAACGCATCCCAACCGATTGGATAAAGCACGTTGTATCCTTCGGCCCTGCGTTTGCGAGCAATTATATCCATAGCGGTATTGCTACGAATGTGTCCTACATGCAAACCGCTACCAGATGGATATGGAAACTCTATCAGGCAATAATATTTCGGTTTGTCGCTATTGTCCTCCGCATAGTTTGCGCCTTCTTTCTCCCAGATTTTCTGCCATTTATTCTCTATTTTTTTGTGATCGTATTCTCTCATCCCGTTTAGAGGCAGGTCGCGGTCGGCCCGTTCCTGTTTAATTTATATTTGTAAATTGTTTTGCTGTTTTCCATCCCGTTAGAGATAGGAAGCGCCTGATTGCAAAAGGCGCTTCCGTAAGTTATTTGGTGTTTCCAGTATAACACTTGAGTCTTTTTTGTTTTCCAATAAGTAGCTGTAATACATAACTGTTTAATCTCTAACGGGACCATGACTTTGCCTAAGTTTACATTCTACACCGTGACCGCGGCTTCTAAGGGGAATCATGGTATCGATAATATACTTGATATTACCTAATCGGTGTAAAAACCGAAAGCCCCGTCGTGTTTTACGCGACAAGATTTAATTTATCCTAACTGACAAGAGGCCTGCCGCGCTTTTTAGTACTTGGGGGTGAAAACGGATGTGTTTCGGTTTGGCGGATATATTTCCGGATCAATTGTTCTGTCAAAACAAGTGTAGCCCATTTTATGTTGCCAACTGTCGTTCATGCCAGAAACCCCCTTCTGGGGCACCATCATATACTGGACAGGTTGAGTAAGCGCGGAAGGGTAGTTGCCAACAGCGTTTTTAACACTTTCCTTATTGAAATTCGCGCAAAGCTTGAACGAGAGAACTCCGATGGCGGTGTATTCATACGACTTCCCAAATTGCGTATCCGTTGGAATAACTTGTCCGCTTATCGGGTCTTTTAATTCCTCGAGGTTTTGGGGTAGTTTTTGTTTGGCCTGCCAAAAATTTATTATTTGCCACTGAATGTTCTGTAGGTCACCAGCTTTTTGCTGATCGTAACGTATCAATCTCTGTGACTTGGGTGAACCAATTACGGAAAAACCCGAGGCAATGGCTCCAATCGTCAAAATAAGCGCCATGAGCATCCAAATTTTTCTTTGCGAAGAAGAAACTTTTTCTCTTAGGTCCTGCGCGTAATAGACGAAAATTATCGTCGCTATCACCAAAAGCGACAATGCTTTCAATAAAAACGAAACTGTCATATCCCGCCCGTCAAGAAAATAATAAATAATCGTGATTAAATCTCCGGCGACGATTACTCCGGTAACAAAAAGAGTCAGAAAAGCAAGCCATTTGCGAACTCCCAATTGTTTCTTTGTTTGATCCACGGCGTAAGTTTTAAGCGTAAGATAGGAGAGTAAAACAAATACGGGGAAAAGCACGATGAGCGCGGCTACGGGGAAACTTATCGACGGAGAAACAAAATAATTTTCCGCGACAGGAGGATACGCAACATCAATAACCGTAAAAAGGAGGTTAATAAGAAAACCAACGAATGTATACAGAACGGCCACTACGCCGAGGTGCAAGAAAAAATCGGCGGCGGTTGTTTTTGGTTTTTGATTTGGGTCCATGGTTTTGAGATTAATAATAACGCGTATATAATAACAATAATTATATAACTGGGTACAATATAATCGGTTCGTTCGGTTGAAATGTAAAAAGCATTAGCTTTTTCCACTTCTCCCTCACTGCCAATTATACAACAAAACATCGCGCAAATGCAAAACAATCAAACTTCACCGCATCGTCAAAAAGAAAACATGCTTAATCGCTATTCCGTCGGCGCTACTCGTTGGGTTGGCTCCACCGCTTCTTTGGTTACACATACTATCCTTTTTTTTGGCGCGTTTATTCTTATGTGGCTTGGTTTTGACGTAGACCGGGTACTTTTGATACTGACTACGGTAGTCTCACTTGAAGCAATATATCTGGCAATCTTTATACAAATGACAATCAACCGCACGACCGCTCAACTGCAAGAAGTGGAGGAAGAAATAGAAGAAATTTCCGAAGACATTGAAGAAATCCATGAGAATGTTGAAGACATTCAGGAGAATGTGGAGGAAATTACCGAAGGAGGAGAAAACGAAGAAATTACCGAGAGCGCCAAGCTTGAAAAAATAGAGCAATCGCTTCTAACTATCGTTCGTGAAATTGAGAACTTAAAAAAGGGCACCTCTGTTCCTAAATCTTGAACTCGATCACATCTCCATCTTTAACCACATAATCTTTCCCCTCCGTTTTAACTAAACCCTTTGATCGCGCTTCTGCGTACGAACCAACCCCCAAGAGGTCTTTCCAAAAAATCACCTCGGCGCGGATAAATTTATCTTTGAAGTCGTTGTGTATGGCCATACCCGCTTCCGGCGCCGTGCTCCCTTTTTTGATTGTCCACCCCCTCGTTTCATCTTCCCCTGTCGTAAAATAAGTGATTAAACCCAAAAGCGAATAGCTTGCCACAATAAGAGTGTTTATGCCGTCGTCGGCTCCACCAAGCTCTCTTCTGAATGTTTCTTTTTCTGTTCCCTCAAAATCCTTCAGTTCATCCTCAATTTTGGCGTCAACAACAACATAATCGGCTCCTGTTTCTTTAAAAAATTTAACCAGAGCGCTAAATCGTTCGTCGTTCGTTTCGTCCAGATTTTTTACACCGGCTTTTTTGTTCAAAACATACAGGATTGGTTTGTCGGTTAAAAGGTTTAGTTGTTTAATAAACGGAATTTCACTTTTATCTAATCGGCCCATTCGTACGAATAGGCCGGTGTTAAGCGCCTGTATTATTTTTTTAAGCGCGGATTCCTCTATAAGAGCGTTTTTGTCGCCTTTTTTTAATTCTTTGCCTATGTTGCCCAATCTTTTAGTTGTTGTTTCCAGGTCCGCAAGCATAAGTTCTGTGTTTATTATGCCAATGTCTGAAAGCGGGTCAATCGCCCCTTCCACATGAATTATCTTGTCGTCTTCAAAAATGCGCACCACTTCGGCGATGGCGTCGGTCTCGCGAATGTGTGACAAAAACTTATTCCCCAATCCTTCTCCTTTTGACGCGCCGGCAACTAGACCCGCAATATCCACAAATTCAACCACGGCTGGAATTGTTTTTGCCGAATTAGAAAAAGTTGAAAGTTTTCCCAGGCGTTCATCCGGCACGGGAACAATACCGACCGACGGGTCAATAGTGCAAAAAGGATAATTTTCCGCCGGCACGGATTTTTTCGTCAGCGCGTTGAATAACGTCGACTTGCCGACATTCGGTAATCCCACGATTCCGATAGATAGCTTCATAATATTTGCGATGAGATAGACGCCATGTTACCACAACTCGCCCCGTAGTAAGTACTCTTTACTACCGGGGCCGACATTCGGTAATCCCACGATTCCGATTGATAATTTCATTTTTTTATCTTTCTCTGATTTTTACTATTATTCTTTATGCTAGTCTTTTGCAAAACACTAGAATAGATTCGGCCCGAAGGGTAAGCTTGTGGCGAACACTGCTGCCATCATTTCGCTTCATCACCAATCCTGCAATGGCAAGTTTGCGAATATGGTCAGAAGCGTTCACGTACCCTATGTCTAATTTCCCGGCAATATCTTCCACTGAAAGTTCAGGTTGTTTCTTTAAAAGATCCATTATCTCAATACGCCGATGATTGGCAAATCCTTTAACCACTCTTTCAATTTTTCGATAATTAGTAACCATTTAATAATAATTATACACTGTGCATACTTCTTATGCTAGTCTTTTGCAAAACACTAGAATAAACATCTCGTGTGCTGGTGATTATTTACCGTACCTTATCCCCTATCTCAAAGATTTTTTCTTCCAACGTTATGTTAGATAACTTCATGCTAAACGCAACCATAAGGCTGGATTATACCTTGTTTAAATGATATCGTCTTAATCAGATTGGCACAACAAAACCAATGGAGAACATCATGACAAATACAATCCAAAACGAAGCACCGGAAATTCTGGTCAGCGTTGACGGGGAATTCACCGGGCGCATACCCGGACCCAATTCCATGATTTCGCTTGGCGCGGTTGCCTACGATTCAACGGGTAAAGAAATTTCCAGATTCAAAGTAAATCTGCGGGAATTACCCGGCTCAACTCGCGAAGATTCAACAATGAAATGGTGGAGTGAACACCCGGAGGCGTGGAAAATAGCAACAGAAAACCCAGTTGAAGCCGGCGAAGGCATGAGCCGGTTCGCTCGTTGGTTGAATACCTTGCCGGGTAGGCCTAAACTCATGGGATGGCCATTGCCTGTCGATTTTATGTTTGTGTATTGGTATTACGTTAAGTTTCTCGACGAAGACCCGCCGTTCGGGTATGACGGGATTGATATCAAAACTTTTGCTATGTCTCAATTGGGAACGGCGACCCTATCGGGAATATCGACGGGTGTCTCAAGGAAAATGGTGCGGGAAGTTTTAAATATTCCGGACAGCGGATTCTCGCATGACCCCCTCGACGACGCTTCGCAACAAGCTGATTTGTTTTTTGGTTTAAGGAAGCTTAGGCCACCACTTTAAGCTTTTTCAAACCTCAATATAGACCGCGTGGTTCGCTCAGCAGTTTTCTTTTTTTCTATCGTGGTTGTAGGTCGTTAGTCGTTAGTCGTAGATTATTTCGCTTTCTCCCCCATCTCAAAAATTTTTTTCTTCCATTTTTCTTTTTTTTCTGGTTTTGCGTCTTTTAGCGGACCGATTTTTGTTACACGCGCATCAATGCCGGCAAAACCAAAAATCGCGCTTCTGATTTCGTTAGAGTTGTCACCAAATAAGATTCTGGCAAGCCAAGGATTTGCGTCCATGGTTATAAAAACTCTTCCGGTTCGCCCTTTCAATAATTTATCCCAGCCATAACCATTTTTCCAAAACCTAAAGGCAAAGCCTGGCAAATAAAAACGGTCAAAAAGTCCCTTGAGCAACGCGGGCATTGTCCCCCACCAATTTGGATAAACAAGCACAATATGCTCTGCCCACCGAAAATCGTTCTGGAGAGCAACCAAGTCAGGTTCAAGGTCTTGAATAACCTTGTATCCCTTGTGCAAAATTGGGTCAAAGTTTAAATCGCCCAAATTAACCCTTTTGACCTCATGTCCAATTTTTTTAGCCCCTTCTTCGTACGCTCCAGCAAAGCTTCCGCAAGTTGTTTCTTTGTCCGGATGCCCCAAAAGCACAAGTATTTTTTTGCTTTTTGCCATTATATTGAGAGCATATCAGACATTTCCGATTATTCAAAAAATTGGCGCTAAAAATTTTTTTTCCGATGCCGTGTTAAATATAGAGCCAGAATAGAAACCACGATTAGCGTATAATTTACTGCCATAAACCTCGGGTCGCTCCAAGCAAAACCGTTAATTCGTAAATCCGATATTGGCCAAAGAAACGGCGTGGGAAAAAAGGCGTACGAGTGAGTGGGTATATCTATCAGAATGTGAAGAAACCAAGCGCCCAGTTCCCACATAATTTTTTTTCTGACAAAAGCAACTGCCGCAAAAACAAGAATAAATACAATCAGACTATGGCTTATGCCGTAAAGGATGTTTGTCAGTCCGTATAGCGGAAAATTGTGAGCTACCGGCTCAATTCGGGTATGCCCAAATAAATCTCCGAGATTCCACTCTCCAAAAACAACGGCCCAAAACATATAGACAAGCGGGGCGGTAAAAGCAAAAATATCCGGAATAACGCCCCAAAAAACAGCCAGCCGCATATTTATCGGCTGTTTTGATTTTCTTTTTAGCGCTCCGTATGAAACGCCAGTCCAAAGTCCGTGAGCGAAAATATCCATCTCAATAGAAAACAAGTAACAAGTAACAAGTAACAAGTAACAAGTAACAAGTAACAAGTAACAAGTAACAAGTAAATTATAACACGCTAGGCAATATTTGCTTGCTGATTTATAATGAAAGTGTATGAAACGAAAAATTCTTCTCGGAATACTGGCTGTCCTTGTTGCTTTGGCGGCCTACTTTGTTTTTTCATTTTCAAAAGAACCAAAAGAACTCACCACTAACATAGATATCAAAAACAAAATAATAACGGAATCTGCGCTTGAAGACCCGACCGAAAACGACGCTTCGTTCGCTTCTCTTTTGAATTCAATCGCCCAATCACTATCCGCTTCAATAAGCGACAATGTGTCTTTGCTTGCCGCAGCCGTAAACTCTGACGTCAAAATTGTAAAAATCACCCCCGGAATGCGCAAAGAGGAAATCGCTACTGTGCTTCAAAATAAGCTCGCATGGAGCGCCGGAGAAAAAGACAAATTTTTGAATGTGAACAAGCTGGTCAATACTTCCAACGCCGAAGGATATTACTACCCCGATTCTTATATTATTCCCTTGGAAGCAGACGGCTACGAAGTGGGAAAGTTGATGATAAATCGTTTCAACGACAAGGTGATGTCCCGATATGCTTCTTCCACCGCCAAAATCGTAAACGTGGACACAGCCATGAAGGTGGCTTCCATCATTGAGCGGGAGGCCGCCGGCAAAAACGACATGCGTTTGATTTCCGGAATTATGTGGAATCGGATTTTTAAAGATATGACGCTTGATATGGATGCTACTTTGCAATACGTAAAAGGTAGCGAAGAAGGTGGCTGGTGGCCAAAAGTTGTTTCTGAAGACAAGTTTTTGATTTCTCCATACAATACCTACAAAAACAAAGGACTCACCCCGACCCCGATATCAAACCCACAGCTCGTTTCCATTGAAGCGGCGCTTAACCCAAAAAAAACAAGCTGCCTTTTTTATCTTCATGACAAATATCGCCGCATCCATTGTAGCGCGACCTACAAAGAGCATGTGCGGAATATAGAGAGATATTATGGAAGATAGGAAATAAATATAACTGGGTACAATGTTTCGCCGTCGCTCGGCCGCTGTGTGAGCGGGTACGCTCCCACGCGCTCCTCGCTAGGCGAAATAGAAAAACAATCTAATTTTTTCTGCGTATTTCTAACCAATCCGGCACGGGGACAAATGTAATGCTTCCCCAACCGTCAATTTCTTCTTCCGACACGGAATAGTACTCCTGATAGGCGGTTTCTACACTGCCGTGAATGGCCTTATCCCAGTCCAAGCCAAGTTTGACGGCTACTTCTTTTAGTTTTGTTTCATTCACACCCTCAAGCTCAACAAATGTCGGAATCCACGGCCATGTGTCTATGGTTACTTCAACGCCATTAAAATCCCATCTCTCGCGTTTGGTTTCCTGATAAGATTTATTATCAAAACCAATGGCCAGTAAAAAATTAGAGATTTTATCAAAATCCTCAACAGTGAGTGAAATCTCTTTCGTTCCTTGAATCGTTCTGTCAACCAGTTGTTTGTAGGACAGGGTTACTTTATCCCCTTCATCTCGCACGCGTATCCAACCGCCGATTTTTTCAAGGCGAGAATCAGGATAATCAAAATTTTTCCTCCGCATTAAGCGTTCGGGGTGTATCAAAGTCGCCCCACAATCTTTCAGCAAACCGCGAAGTTTCCCCGCATCTATATCCAAAAATTTTGCTTCAATTTCGGTCTGCATGGGGACAATTATTCGTGATTGAAATACTTAAGACTAAACGACTTTTTCATCAAATCAAGATTATATGCCGTTTTGCCATCTTCTACCTTTAGTTTCTTTTCCAGTTGTCTTAACCGAAGACCTAAATCATCTTCCATTTTGTATATTTCGTCTTGAAATTCCCCGGTACCCGCGGGGCGAGCAGATTGAAAAGCCTCACCTCGCACCAAACGAAAAAACTCATACATTATAACTAGTTTTGGATAAATCTCAGGTAAAGAATCGGCAGTAACGTTTTCAATATCAGCGATAATCAATTCGTGTAAATCTTTCGCCAAATCATACCAACTTTGAGGGTTGCGTGATTTCATTCTTTAACAGAAGCTATTTTTTCTTCTTTGCCACCACTTTCTTCTTTGACTTCTTTGAAACTTTTGGTTCTATCTCCTTCTTTGGAGCAACTTGAATCGGAGCCACTTCGAGAGCAGGGGTTTCTTTTTTTGTTTCGGTGATTTTCTCTATAGCACCCAAAAGACGGTCAAGCTTAGCGTTGATCTCCGCCAATTGCTTATTTGTATCGTTGTGGATTGGCGCTGGCTTGAGGTCGGGTTGGAAATTAGGTCGGAAGCTGGGTCTGTCGGTAAAATCTCTCTTTGGTGCGCGGTTGCTGGGGTCTGGGCGCAAGTCTCTACCTCTGGTGTCACTGGCCTCTCTTTTCCTATTAAAACAATCTTGGCAGTATACTGGCTTGTCGCCTGACGGGCGAAACGGGACTTCGCAGTTTTTTCCACATTCGCTACAGATAGCCTTGAACATTACTTTATCTCTACCGCCGGCTTTATCTACCCCCCAACTCTTTTTCTGGAAGGGTGGTCTCCCGCCACCGCTACCTCCTTGGAAACCTCCACTTCTATTATCTCCTTCTTGAAAATTTTTCATACACAAAGTCTATTCTTTTGGGGCAAAAAAATCAAACCAGCCCAGTTTTTACCTGCAAGTAGCTGTGTGGTCACTATACCAAATTAAAAAACCTACCATGCGGTAGGTTTTTTAATTTGGTGGACCTTAGCGGACTCGAACCGCTTACCTCCTCATTGCAAATGAGGCGCTCTACCAGATGAGCTAAAGGCCCGAACAATGACTTACAACCAACAACCTACAACAAAAATAAAAAATCGCCAACTGGATTTTTTCTATTCTAGTATTCTTGAGAATACTAGAATAGGTTCATTTATTATTTATTATAAGTATTTCCCCGCAAACGCAAGCTTGATTATGTGGTCCAAAAATTGCGGGAAACTCATGCCTATTGCCTCAAGGGCTTTTGGCATAAGAGATTCCGCCGTAAGCCCTGGCAAGGTATTTATCTCCAAAAAATAAATCCCGCCTTCATTCACGATAAAATCGGAACGCGAATAGTGCCTCGCTCCTATGACTTGATGCGCGAGAGTTGCCAATCGTTCAAGTTCTTTTTTTTCGGAAGAGCTAAATCTGCCGGGACAGCGTTCGATTGTTTCCCCGTTATATTTTTCCTTATAACCCCATACCTTGCTCCCCGGAAGTCTTTCTATCTCAATCGGCAAAAGAGCGTAGTAATCCATCCCGCGCAAACCATCTACTACGCTTACGGTCGCTTCCCTGCCTTTTATATATTGCTCAAGAATAACCGTATCGCCATGTTCAAGCGATTCTAGAACACCCGCCCATAAATCTTCCATATTGTCCGCGAAAAAAGTACCGAGTGAAGACCCGCCCGACAACGGTTTCCCAACGACCGGCAAAAGAACGCGCCTGAAAAGTTCGTGAGGGTTAATCCTCTCGTATTCTTTACGGGTAATTGTTTGATGATACGGCGATTCAACGCCATATTTTTTTACTGTTTCCTTAGCAAGAATTTTATTCATTCCAACCGCCGATGGTTGCACCCGAGAACCGGTATAAGGAATTTTGTGCGCCTCCAAAATCTGCTGAACCTTGCCGTCTTCGCCGTACTCGCCGTGCAAGGCGTTAAAGACAACGTCAACCATATTGTTTATATCGCCATGTTGCCGGGGCAAGCCATTTATATGCCATATGCCGCTCTTGTCGACAAAAATATCAATTGGCCTATACGCCTCTCTCGGTAAATGTTTTAACACCTCCGCTCCGGTTTTAAGAGAAATATCGTATTCGTCGCTTGTCCCTCCGCGCAGTACGCCTACTCGAATTTTTGACATAAAAACATTATAGCAGTAAGATGGTTTTTGGCGAAAACACTTGAGCTTGAACGGAGTTTCTTTATGGGAAAATTGCTTTTGTTTAAAAAACCGGACATCGAGCGGCGCGCGCAATTAGGAATGGCCGAGAATGGGGGCAGAAGATTTGCCTGGTGCCAAAACAGAGAGACCAAAACTGTTTTTCTGCACGATTTCAGTAAAGAAACCCTGCCAAAAAACTGTACCCCCGTAATATTTAGGAAAAGACTCTTCCGCTAACGAAAACCTCATCGCCGCTATTAAGCGGCGTTATTTTTTAATCCGGTCGCGCAACTCCCGATGGAATTTTATGGCAAACCTATGCGCTTCGTTGTTCCCAAGAAGAATCTCCCGTTCATATTTACCTACAATTTTACTATCTCCCGAAATGTTGCGCGGTTTGTGGAATTCATCTTTAACCACCGCGACAATCGGCACCGATATCCCCATTTCTTTAAGCGTTTTTTCGGCGCGCCGTTTCTGGTTGACTCCGCCGTCAACCACGACAATATTAGGCATCCGCCATTCCAAGTGATTAAACCTTCGTCGTAACACTTCTTCAAGTGAAGCCAGGTCGTCCGCTCCCGCCGTCCCATGCAATTTAAATTTCCGATATTCGTTTTTATTCACCTCGCCGTTTTCAATCACAGTCATCACCGCCACGCTATTTTTCCCCGACAAATGTGCCGCGTCATAAGCTTCAATGCGAAAAATTTCGCTCTCCTCTCTTTGCCCTCCCCCCATTTCTCTTTTTATAAGCGCCACGTCCCGTATGTGGTTCAAAGCAAACAACTGACACTTCAGTTCATGAGCGCGTTCAAAAAAATGTTTCTTTGCCGCTATTTTCATCTCTCGCTCAAGATTTTTCACGACAGTTTTCTTTTTACCTTCAAGAAAAAGTTTCAAGTTGCGAATTTGCGCGGAATAATCTTGCTTAGAAATTTCCCCGGAGCACACTCCCGGACATAATCCAATTTGGCGATTGAAACATGGCTTACAGCCCGCAGAAGTACGCAGATTTGACGCAGAAATACGCGGAAAGAGACACGGAACACATTTATCACGGAATGGGAATATCTTGCGGATTATTTTGATGGCTTCGCGCAATTCTCCTCCTTTTGGGAAAGGACCGAATTTGGTCGAAGGTTGAAAGTTAAAAGTTGAAAGTTGTTTCTCTAAATCGCGCCCACGGACAATTAAAACGCGGGGAAACGCTTCTTTGGTGATAATTATAAAATTAAAACTTTTGTCGTCTTTTTCGTCCGTATTATATTTCGGCTTATGCTTCTTAATCAGATATGATTCTAAAACTAGCGCTTCGAGGACAGAGTCGGTTGTTTTTGCCCGAACGGTCTTTGACAAGCGAACCATATTCTCAATATGCGCTCCTCGAGTGGAAACTATGTCCTTGGAAAAATAACTTCTTACGCGCGCTCGAAGCGAAGTGGCCTTGCCTATGTATAAAATATCTTTCCCTTTCACAAACATATAAACTCCGGGGGAGTCTGGTAATTTTAATTTTTTAAAATCGTTGTATTTCATAAATTAGAGTACGGGTTGACCCTGTGGTACCTGCCTGCCGGCAGGCAGGGAAAACGTCATCGCTCCTACGGAGCACGGTAGGCCGCTTATTAATCATCGTTAAAAGAATAAGATGTATGTTGACTTTGGCGTAATTTAATCATTCTAATGCCGTTTTCACTACGGGGTTCAATCCGGTAACGCGAAGCGCGTAGGCCGTAAGAATGGCCTACTTTACCAAATTTTACTACCGGATTGATATTTCACTAGCTTTATGGTATATTGCGATTAGTCAATACCGCAAGGTATTTTTTTGTTTTTTATGTTCCAAACAAAGAGTGAAGGGGTATATAGATGTGGAAAAAAGAACCACCGGTTACGCTCTACCACCACGACACCAGAAACGGGAGTTGTATCGTGCTACGGCACGATAGTGGAGATTTGTTTGAACTCTATATGGCCAAAATTAGGCATGGGAGATGCCCTGATTTATGCCATTCGGACATGGTGGGGAAAACAAAGCGTGAAATCATGACAATGGTAGTATCGGCTCGATCAAATAATAAAGATAAAATCGAGCTCAAGGTAAATGGGCATGTTGGCGAACTAGAAGTGAAAAGGGTTGAAAAATACCTCCAAGGGATAAACGAGCTCTTGAAAATCCAAAATCCGAGAGAAACAAAAAAGAAAAAGAGGAAAATTTTTCCCCAAACTGGTCGAGTCCGCGCATAAGCGCGGATTTTTTAATTCTATTGCTTACGCAAAACTTTTTTTAAATATTTTCCCGTATACGATTGCGCGCTTCCGGCAATTTCTTCCGGAGTTCCGCGAGCGACGATTTTTCCCCCGCCCGCTCCGCCTTCCGGACCAATGTCAATAATGTAATCGCAACTTTTTAAAATATCCATGTTGTGCTCAATCAACATTACCGTATTGCCTTTGTCAACCAGTTTTTGCAAAATTTCAATAAGTTTTTTAACGTCTTCGTAATGAAGTCCTATTGTGGGCTCGTCCAGAAGATAGATTGTCTTCTCCAAATGCGGACGATAAAGCTCGGAGGATATTTTAACTCGTTGTGCCTCACCGCCGGAAAGCGTGGTGGCGGATTGCCCAAGTTCCAAATATCCAAGCCCGACTTCCATTAGGGTTTTCAACCTATCGTAAATTTGCGGAATCTCTTGAAAAAAATCTTCCGCTTCTTCCACCGTCATTTTTAAAACATCATGAATGTTTTTCCTTTTATATTTCACCTCAAGAGTTTCCTTCGTAAAACGCTTGCCTTGGCAAACGTCACACATTACATAAACCGTAGGCAAAAAATGCATCTCCACGGCGATTTCGCCGTTGCCCTGACACGCCTCGCAACGTCCGCCTTTGACATTGAAGGAAAACCTGTTGGCTTTCCATCCTCGCAAACGAGCCTCTTCCGACTCGGCAAACAATTCGCGGATAAAGGTAAAAGCGCCGGTATATGTGGCGGGATTTGAACGAGGAGTTCGACCAATCGGTGACTGGTCTATAAGAATAACCCTGGATAAGTATTCCGTGCCCGTAAAAGACTCACAGTTAAAAAGTTTGGCGGTTCTGTGCTTAAATTCAAAACGCCCCCGTAAATTTTTATACAAAATTTCGTACATAAGCGACGACTTGCCCGAACCGGAAACACCGGTAATGGCCGTGAGTCGTCCGAGCGGAATATCCACATTCATGTTTTTGATGTTAAAAATTTCTCCGCCCTTAACCCGAATCGTTCCCATTTCCCCGCTCCGGCGTTTTTTCGGCACATCAATTTCTTTATCACCGCGCAAATAATCAAGAGTTATTGATTTTGAGGGGTTGGTTTTTGCGGTCAAAAGTTTTTCCAGGTCATCCGCTACCACAATATTCCCTCCGTGTATTCCCGCCCCCGGACCAATATCAACGATGTAATCGGATGAATAAATAGTGTCTTCGTCGTGCTCAACTACGATAATCGTGTTTCCCAAGTCCCGAAGCTCGGTCAAGGTCTTGATGAGCCGTTCGTTATCGCGTTGATGAAGTCCTATAGTCGGTTCGTCAAGAACATAAAGCGCGCCAACCAAACGCGAACCAAGCTGTGAAGCGAGCCGAATACGCTGCGACTCTCCTCCGGAGAGCGTGGTGGCACGCCGGTCAAGCGAAAGATAATCAAGCCCGACATTCAAAAGAAAATCCAGCCGCGACTCGATTTCGCGGACAACAACCGAGGATATTTCACGCTCTTGGAGCGTTAATTTCACTTCGTCAAAAAATTTCTTCGTTTCCCGGATAGAAAGAGCCGTTAAATCAACTATGTTTAATTTTGACTTGTCGTCCAAGTATACATGGAGCGCTTCTTTGCGAAGCCGTTTGCCTTCGCACGCCAAACACGGGTCTAGCGCCATGAAATACTCCGTGCCAAGCCCATGACAAACCTCGCACGCGCCGTACGGAGAATTGAACGAAAATAGGCGCGGTTCTATTTCCGGATACGAAAATCCGTCTTTGGGGCAGGAGAACTTTGAAGACATCAGAAATTCTTCGCCTAAGATATTTACGAGCACCAACCCGTCGGCCTCGTGTAGAGCTTTTTCCAGTGCCTCGGAAAGCCGAAGAATTCCGTCTTTTTTTCCAAGAAGTCCGTCTATTCCGATTTCATCCACCAAAAAGGATATTTCGTGTTTTTTGTATCTACTTAGTTCTATTCGCTCTCTTAAGTTGCATAACTTTCCGTCAATACGCGCCTTGGTAAACCCTTTACCCAACATGTCATAAAGTAATTGATAGTATTCCCCTTTTCTGCCGCGCACTATTGGCGCGAAAATTTGTATGTTGTCTGTTGAATATTTAACCCCCAAAACTTTCTTGGTTCCCCTTTTTTTATCAGTAGTCCGCACCTTCTCCAAAACAAAATTCAAAATCTCTTCATTGGATAGACGTTTTATTCGGTCGTCACAAATAAGACAATGGGGCTTGCCAACGCGCGCATAGAGAACGCGCAGATAGTCGTATATTTCCGTGATAGTGGCAACGGTAGAACGGGGATTCCGGCCGGCAGACCGCTGGTCAATGGAAATGGCGGGCGACAAGCCAATTATTTCGTCCACATCCGGCTTCTGCATCTGATTTAAAAACTGGCGGGCGTAAGCCGAAAGAGACTCCACATAACGGCGCTGACCCTCGGCAAAAATAGTATCAAAAGCAAGCGAACTCTTGCCCGAGCCCGAAAGCCCCGTAAACACAATCAATTTATTCCGCGGCATTTCCACGGTAATATTCTTTAGATTATGCGTCCGTGCGCCCTTAATGACAATTTTATCTATATGTTTTTTATCGGAATCTTTCATTACGGTAATTTCAAATTTTTAATTTCAAAATAATGCCTCAATGTTTAAAACATTAAGAAATTAAATAATTATTTTAATATTTAACAATAATTTGACATTTGTCGTTGTACACAACGACAAACTGCCCCACTCATGCTCATAGAGGGGGTATGTGAGAAAAGTATACCATATTTACGTATCCCCTTGACAATAAAAGGATATGATGATATTATTGTTCCAGATTGATCATTTCGGTCAATCGCCTAAACAGTCGCCACATAGGCGACAAGGAGACAGTCATGAGTATCAAGCCAAAAATGGTAATGCCCCCGATCTATCGTTTCGATTTCCAAAATGACGATGTGGCGAGAAATTGGGGATGGCATCGCGTGACGGACCTGATTGAAGCTGTTAATAATATCCGCTACCTTCAGGGTAAACCTGCCTTGCCGGCAACCGCAATCGGTGTGGAATACGATGCTGTCAGACCTAGCCACTTCAACATCGTGTGTGAATCTAGCTACGATGACGAAAATCCGAGAATCGGATCAATGGCCGCTCCATTATACGAAGAAAGTTACCGATGGCTTGATTTGGCTGCGTCGCAAATGCGTTGTTTCATTCCAGCCAAAATCGGGATGGCGTTGATTAAAGAAGTGAAGAATCCTAAACGCCCGCTTCTACAACGAGTTCGGTCTGCGATGATTGAACTGGTCCACTGAAGAACGATTTTAATAGACGGGAACCTGCGGGTTCCCGTTTTTAATTTCCGGAAAGGGAGTTAGGTACCATTTTCGATTTTCGCCCCGATCATCCTTACCTAATTTTACGTTATAGCGTAAAATTAGGTAAGGATTTTATTTCTTAAATCTTGATTTTAAGATAGCAATTTCGTCACGGATAATTCGTATAATTGCGGCAGATTCGTCCCAGTACCAAAGATTTTGAGTACAAAATCATGCTCTGGGATGTCGACTACTTTTTACCTATTTTGCCGCCTGTTGTAGTCCTACCCTTAAGAACTTTTATTTCATCACGTAGTGTTGCTGCTGTCTCAAAATCCAAAATCTTCACCGCCTTATTCATTTCTTTTTCTTTCAGCTTAATAATTTGTCTCGAAAACTATTCTCTTATTCTCACGAATTAGACAATAGTAAAAGTGCTAAACTGACACAAGCAATTTTGTAGCATACGGCAGGAAATAATTTCGCCACTCTTTTTGAACTGTTGCCGTTTGTTCGTTTTTGAAAGATTCTTCCAAGTAGTTTTTTAACAACTCTAACTCTCCTGTTCGGCCGGATAATTCCGGGTGCTCCAAAAGTTTGTCTACAATTTTAAGTGCGCGGGTGTAAGCGCTTTCGGCTTCTTTATCCATTCCCTTCTTTTTAAGCGAAAAAATCCTCTCCACTTCGCTACCCAGATTGGCCATGTAAAAAAGCGGTGTTCTTTCTGCGTTCATATTACATGATTTTTGAGTCAATAATTTCTTTCATTTTTTTGCGGATTACTTCACTCTTAACTTCCATGGTCCTGTTACCTAGCTGTGGACGTATGTTTATGAGTGAAGTATATTCAATCCATTCACTTCGCGGTCTATTTGGGTAAATATTAAAGCCCCACACTTCAGCCTGTTTTGAGCCGTGTTCCAGAATTTTTACATTGGCATCCATGTGATATTCTCCGCCAAAAGCAACCGTCCCGCGTGAGACATCCACAACACCTTTTACCATATCAGTATAATATTCCTTAGCCAATTCTCGTAATTCGTTCAAGACTATTTTGTCTTCAACTATTTTGATAATCATGTCTTTATTTTACCATAATCTTACTATGAGATTTTAGCCTTGTTGTTACAACACTTTCTATATTATCTTATTTTTTTCCTTCAAAAACTTAGTCTCGTCTCTCAATATTGCCGCCGACTCATCCCAAGTAGTAAAGATACTAATCTTACTGCGGGACATCGACTACTTTTTACCTATTTTGCCGCCTGTTGTAGTCCTACCCTTAAGAACTTTTATTTCATCACGTAGTATTGCTGCTGTCTCAAAATCCAAAATCTTCACCGCGTCGGACATGGCTTTTTCCTTATCCTTAATGAATTTTTTTGGATTCTTTTCAAAAAGATATTTATCGATTGAAATCATGTCCCCGACCGCTTTGTTATGCTCGGTTTCCAAATGCTCCATAATGTCGTGAATTTTTTTCTTGATTGTAGTAGGAGTAACTTTATGTTTCTTGTTATGTGCGACCTGAATAGCACGACGACGATTAGTTTCCCCTAGGGCGCGCTCTATAGAACCCGTAATTTTATCGGCATAAAGAATCACCCGCCCAGCCGAGTTGCGCGCCGCGCGGCCTATGGTCTGAATAAGCGAAACTTCACTCCGCAAAAATCCTTCTTTGTCTGCGTCCAAAATTCCGATAAAAGTAACTTCCGGCAAATCCAAGCCCTCGCGCAAAAGATTGACTCCCACCAAGCAATCAAATTCTCCTTTTCTGAATGAGGTTAAAATTCTAATGCGTTCTATGGTTTTTATTTCACTATGCAAGTATTCCGATTTTATTCCTGCGTCTTTCAAATAGGCGCTCAAATCTTCCGCCATCCGTTTGGTAAGGGTCGTCGCTAGTACCCGTCCACCTTTCTTGATTTCAATTTTTGCCTCGTTTATAAAGTCTTGAACTTGGCCAACATATTTACCTTTTTCTAGTATTGGTCGAACCACCACGTCAGGATCTACTAGTCCCGTTGGTCGAATTATTTGTTCCACAACCTGTGAGCTTTCTTTGATTTCCGTCTCGCTTGGCGTAGCAGAGGTATAAATTGTTTGGTCAACTCTTTTTTCAAATTCAGCATACTTGAGCGGACGGTTATCCATGGCGCTAGGAAGACGAAAACCGAATTCCACCAGAGTCTTTTTCCGCGAAGCATCGCCGTTATACATTCCCCCTAATTGGGGCAAGGTCACATGTGATTCATCTATAACCGTTAAAAAATCAGCTGTTCCATCTTCTTTGTGTGGAAAATATGATAAAAGTGTTTCCGGAGGCTCCCCGGGCGATTTTCCGGAAAGGTGCCGGGAATAATTTTCAATACCGGAACAATATCCCACCTCGCGAATCATAGCGATATCGTATGATGTGCGCCGCTTCAGTCTGTCAGCCTCAAGAAGTTTCCCTTGTTTATCAAAGAATTTGAGTCGTTCTTTGAGCTCCGCCTTGATGAGTTTGATAGCCCGCTCCCGCGCGCCCTTTTCCGTAATAAAATGTTTGGCCGGAAAAAGAAAAATGTCGCCAACCTCGGCAATAATGCGCGAAGATACGGGGTCAATTTTTAAAATCGTGTTAACCTTGCCGTCTGATAAATCAATACTCCAGACTATTTTTTCGGAAATCGGCATTATTTCCACTCGGCTGCCGATACTTCTGAAATAACCCGGCGTTAGGTCGGCAGAGGTTCGCTCGAAATGAATTGAAATAAGTTTGCGCAATAAATTTTCGCGCGCGAGTAATTCGCCCTTTTTTATTTTTAAATGCACTTCTTCGTATTCCTTTGGACTGCCCAGGCCGTATATGCAAGACACAGACGCAACTATAATCACATCTTTCCGTGTTAAAAGCGCTTGTGTGGAAGCGTGCCGTAAACGGTCAATTTCTTCGTTTATTTGAGCATCCTTCTCTATGTATGTATCGGTTATGGGCATATACGCTTCCGGTTGATAAAAATCGTAGTAGGAAACAAAATAATGCACGGCATTGTCGGGAAAAAATTCGCGATACTCCTGCGCCAACTGGGCGGCGAGCGTTTTATTGTGCGCGATAACAAGCGTCGGCTTCTGTATCTCCGCTATGACATTGGCAATTGTAAACGTCTTCCCCGAACCGGTCACGCCCAAAAGAGTCTGCTTTTTCATCCCCCTTTTTAGCCCACTAACGAGAGCCGTGATAGCTTTAGGCTGGTCTCCCGCTGGGGTAAATTGGCTATTTAATTTGAAAACTCCTTTTGTCATACAAAATCAAAGTTACCACATCTCGCCCCGTAATGAGCTTTGCCGTGTATCGAGCTTTGTTCTGATACTGCGGTAATCTCTACCACTGGGGTCGCCAGCAGGCTTGAATGTTGTTTTAATCTTGAATATTGACATATTATTGAAAAACTATACTATGCGGCCAGAAATTAGGCTAGAAATACGTTCTTCCATAAATCTCTCAATTGTCGTCATCGGAGTTAAAATGCACAATTCTGGAACATGGGTGTGTTTTTGGAAAATTCAAGACGCCCAACTTCAAGAAAATGGACGTGAAGGCAGTATCGACATTGAGGCAGATGACAAGCGTATCGCGGAAAACACTGCGAGAGACAGAGTGTCAAAAATACTTTTCGGAACTACATCCCTAAAAGATTGTGTTCAAATAAGTAGCGTCGAGCAACGGCGTTACTAAAACCGAACTGCGCGTAACCAAAACCTCATTAGTTACGCGTATATTTTTTTGTAAAACTGTCCTTAAATTCAAAAAATCTATTGTCCAAAATTGACTGGCGAATTTGTTTGACCAAATTGACAATAAAATAAAGATTGTGGATTGAAGCAAGCGTGGCGGCGTACATTTCTTTGGCGCGGAAAAGATGTGATACATAAGCACGGGTATAGTTTTTACAAGTATAACAATCGCACTCTGAATCAATTTGTGTAAAATCATTCGTGAATTGGGCGTTTAAAATGTTTATCCTGCCGTCTTTTGTGTAAAGGGTGCCGTTACGCGCCATGCGTGTTGGCGCTACGCAATCAAACAAATCCACGCCGTTTTCTACCCCACCAAATAAATCGGCCGGTTCGCCTATTCCAAGCAGGTGGCGAGGTTTATCTTCGGGCAAAATATTATTCACCCAACCGACGGCATTGTACATGTCCTCCTTTTCAAACGATCCTCCAATACCGAAACCATCAAAATTCATTTTGGAAATCTCTCGCGCGCTTTCTTCACGCAAATCTTTAAATCTTCCTCCTTGTACTATGCCGAATAACGCCTGCTTATTTTGAATTTTTTCTGCGTCGTTCGGCGTTAAGTTAGGGTGGGTCTGCATTGCAAACTTGTGATGTTCGGCAAGCGAGCGAACCGCCCACTCGTGAGTTCTATCCATCGCCTCTTTTTGGTACTCATAAGAAGCAGTGGGTGAAGTGCACTCGTCAAAAGCAAAAATAATGTCCGCGCCAATTTTGTGCTGTATCTCAATTGAACTTTCTGGAGTAAAGCGGTGTTCATCTCCGTCAATGTGTGATTTGAATGTTACGCCATCTTCGTCTATTTTGGCTAACTTACCAGCGGGCTTTTCAAGTTCCTCGGCTTGAACCTCTTCCTCCTTACTTGGAAGTTCGGCTTCCAAGTAAGGGTGTTTTGATATTTTACCGACCTTATTGCCAAATGCTGAACCAAGTGAGAAAACTTGGAAACCGCCCGAGTCGGTCATGGTCGGACCGCGCCAATTCATAAACTTGCCCAAACCTCCCGCCTCGGCCACAATTTCCGCGCCGGGTTGCAAATAAAGATGGTAGGTGTTAGCCAATACGATTTGGGCGCCGAGCGAGGCAACCTGCTCTGGCGATAGCGCCTTTACCGTCCCTTTCGTTCCCACCACCACAAAAGCCGGTGTTTCGATAGAGCCATGCGGGGTGTTTAATACACCAACTCGGCCAAGCGCTCCGTTTAGTTTTTTGTCTATAGAAAATTTGAACGCGGACATTCTGCCAGTATATCGCTTTTTTTACCGCTTTTACACATATTATAACTTTCGCTATTTGTGTTTTAAAAAAAGAATTTTCGCTTAATAAACCTCAAAACAAAAAAGAGAAAAAAGAGAATAGCGCCGTAAAAAACCCAGCCATTGTCTAAAATAAAGTTCCCTGCGGAAAGAAAAGCAAGCGCCGCGTATTTAAATGGACGTTCTACTCCAAAATCTTTCGATGGCGTACTTTCGTCGTCTTTGCCCGTATTGCCAACACTGCTCGTGCTAGTTGCGCCCGGTTTTAAATCTTTTTGTAGTTTTTTTATTGTTTGGTCCATCCACGAATTGGCCCCCACGCGGACATCTTCGACATTCCCGGCAACAAATTTGGCCGTGCCAGTTACGGGCTTGGGTAAATTTACTTCGAGATAATCTTTGACAAAATTTACCTTCTGGTCAACATAACCAGCGGTTGTCTCTCTCAAATTACTGTTTTCGGATATTGGGGTAGACGCAGGCGCGCTTATAAAATTCTCCTTTTCAGAAGTTTTCGCGTATTGCAAGAGAACGACCACGGCCGATTTGCCGCGGGGCGCTCCGGAACTATCCGTTATTTCTGCGTAAATTTTGTGGTATCCATCGCTAGCCGTCCATGGCACAGACAACACCTTGGAACTTCCTTCGCCGGCCAAAATAAATTTTTCTTTGCCGACAACGGAATCATTGTCAAAAAAAGAAACTGTTCCGGAAATATCATTTTGGCTAGCATTCCACACAAGAGTGTAAATCTCTACCTTTTCCCCGACCGATGACGGTGTTTTCGAAAACCAAATATTGTTAGGCACAAACCCGGAATTTTCTATCACGGGAGTAGCTGCCATGGCAAAATTGGCCATTCCTAAAAATAAAACCCAAAATAGTAATGAAAAACTAAAACGCATGAGATATTTCAACATCTTACCATTTGGACCAAAAAACCCAAACAAAAACAGGATCTGATGTTTTAAAGCGATTGAGTAATCACGAAAATAAACAGCACCCCGGCTAATGTGGCCAAAATGGTTTTGTAGGAAGAGTTCTTGCTGTGAGCTTCGGGTAAAATGTCGGACGCTCCTATGTAAAGAAGGAACCCGCCGATAAAACCGACCGCAAGCAAAAGTGTTTTATCGGGCAAAGAAATAAAAACCGAAACTAAGCCGCCCAAAAGCGGAGCCGTAGCGTTTAAAAAAAGCATGCGAAAAGTTTTTTTCAAACTGTTGCCGTGCGCAAGCATTAAAGAAACAGAGTTCAGGCCGTCAGAAAATCCGTGGGCGATAACACCAAGCCCAACCGCAACGCCAAGAGCCGGATTCACCTGAAAAGACAACCCTATGGCCAATCCGTCCAGAAATGTGTGAAAGGTGAGGGCAAACGCGGACAATACTCCTATCGCCGGGTGATGGTGCGGTTCGTACCCGGATTCGTGCGTATGGTGAACCAAAAAAAGCTTTTCAACTATGTGAAAAACAAAAAACCCGGCAACAAAGGCAACCATGGGCAAAATCGGGGAAACTTCGGTTTTTTCCATCATTTCTATTATCTCCGGAAATATGTCAAAAGAAACCACCGCCACCAAAACACCCGCGGTAAAACCCAAAACAAGATGCAAATTATCCCTAAAACGGACGCCCAAAAAACCGCCAATCAAGGTGGCTAAAAATGCCCCAAAAATAAACAAAATTACCATGGTTATTTTTTATCGCGTGACAGATTACAAAGAAAAGAGGTCTTCCCCAAGTCCAAGTTCGTCAGCTTTTTTTACTGTTTGTTCATAAATATCTTTATTTCTTTCTTGTCTTGCGATATATAGCGCTTGTTTAAGACACTCTAAAGCTTCGTTCGAATCTCCCATGGCAAGATATAATTCCGCGCGCTCTCCCTCAAAAGTAGCCCTGCTTGCGTTTGCGGAATCTCTCTCTATTTCGGCCTCGCGCTGTATGGTCCAAGCCTCCACGAGTCTCATGGTCTCGGGACTTATCTGGCCATTATCACCGCGCAACGCTTCCATAACCGTTTCTTTACTTATGCTTGGCGTTTCCGGTGTTGATATTCTCGGGGGTCCTCCTATCATATATTTGTATTATACAGCCACTGACTGCGTTTTAAAAGAAAGCGGCCAGCATTAATTATTGAATAAATCTTTTTCCTCTTTTTTAAGCAAGTCAACCAATTCGTTAAAATATTTCTCTACCTCCGGCGAAACGATTACTTTATCTTTTTTGTGTTCAACCAGCATCCGAAGACTTATGTTTTCAATCTTCCAGGTTTTACCGCCGTCAAGATAAATGTTTATAACCGGCTGTATTTTGTCGAGCGCGTATATAAATTTGCTTTCTTTGTCCTCCCTTTTTTCGTACCGCTCCATAAGCTCGTTTAATTCCTTAAACTCTGATACCTCTTTTTTTATCCTTACCGCCGCGGCATGTTCACGCACGGCTTTGCTGTTCTTGCGGGCTTCATCTTTTGAATAAATATATGTGTCTCCGGCGTAAACCTCAACGAAATCGTGGACTAGCGCGTATTTGATAAGTAAATCTGTATTGAGATCAAGTTTGTTCGCATCCGCTATATACCACGCAAGCATGGCTAAGAAGTAGCTGTGCTCTACGTCGTTTTCCATCCTGTTTTCTCCGTTGACCAGAACAACCCGCTCTACAGAGCGGAATTTATTCAGGAGTTCAGTAAATTTAATCAGTTTGCCAAGCATAACTAAAAGGTAAAACGGTCTGACAAGTCGGGCTGCCAGGAACCGGTCACGAGTTACTAAGTGTTCTCGTATGATTACATACTGCGAGCACTAAGTACTCTCAACCCCGCCTCGCCCGCCTTCGGCATGGCTGTGGCTTTCAATTCCGGACGCCCCGCAAGCAGTTGCGGGACTCACCCCTCACTTCACTTCGTTTCGTTCGGGCTGCCAGGAATTGAACCCGGTCTATCCCCGTAGTAAAGATTGCTTACTACGGGACGGGCATCCACCTACACCCCGTACTAAAATTTTCTACTTGTCGGAGTGCCGAGAATCGAACTCGGGCTACAAACACCCCATGCTTGCGTACTACCACTATACGACACTCCGAAAATTTTTAGTATCATTCCCATGGACACGCCGTACCCCGTAGCGAGTACTCTCTGCTACTGGGGTACTACCGGTATACTACAGCCCGTTTAATTAAAATCACAACTTACAACTGGCGACCTACGACAAAAACAAATTCCACTTGTCGGGCTGTCGAGAATCGAACTCGATCTACGCCCTCCCGAAGGGCGCGTACTACCGGTATACTACAGCCCGTCATAAAACAGAAGTTTAACACAGACTTAAATATCATTAAAGTGTTCGTTATGGTTTTTTAAACACTAATTATTTGTTGTGAGTTATCAGTTATTAGTTTTCTACTCAAACTCATACACCACATCTTTTCTCTCCACCACCACCTTCCAGCCATTTCTTTTGGCGTGTTTGTAAAGCTTCATGTTCGGGTTAAAACAAATCGGTTGAGCGACCATCTCAAGAAGGGGTATATCGCTTTCCGTGTCGCCTACTCCAATAGAGCCGTCCAGCGTCAAATTTTCTTTTTCCACAGCCCGTTTGACTATATTAGCCTTGTTGCTGATGGCGAATTCTTCAAGCGGTTTCCCCGTAAAACAATCGTTTGGTCCAAGTTCCAAAAGTCGTCCATACACTTTGTCAAAACCAAGTCCTTTGCAAAATTTTTCAGCCACCCCTTTCGGCGAATGAGTGATGGCGAGCAAAAAATATTTTTTCTTTTTCAAATCCGCGACTAAATCGCGGGTGTAGCGGTAAGTATGATTCTGGTACCGCTCTATGACCGTTTTGCCAGCTTTGTCAAAATCAGAATAATGAACGCTCTTGATATGCCCATCAAATGTTTTAACAACCGCTCCTATATATGATTCGTAGTCGCCTTTTCTTTCCAGCCAGTGTTTATGCTCGCGCGCGTATTCCGCCCGAGTTCCCTCGTCAAAATTTCCCTGTTCTATCAAAACATCAACAAGCTTAATCAGGAGACTGGACCTAAATATCGTCCCGTCAACATCAAAAACAGCCACCTTCGTCCCGTTAGAAGTTTTCATTGGTAAGTCAATAATTTTTTAAAAAGTAGCCGATAGGCGATTTCGCTTTTGTTCGTCAACAACACAACATTTTCAGCTGAACTTCTAATGGGATTTTTCATAATATAGAGTATAGCGTATTAAGTATGGAGTATAAATACACTTGATTTTTCGTATCTTGATTATTGTTATTTGTTATTTGTTATTAGTCGCAGGTCGCAAGCCTGCCCTGTAGTAAGTATTCTTTACCACTAGGGTCGTTAGTTATTTGTAACTTGTAACTTGTTACTTGTTCATTCACCTGACACCTCTTTCTTTTTCACGTCTTCCCACCTCTTCTTCGTCAAGACCAAGATAATGCGCCACTTCATGCCAAACGGTGTCGCAGACAATCTCTTTCAGGCGCGCGACATCGCTTCCTGCTTCTTCCTCAATCGGATTTTGATAAATAGTTATGGTATCCGGCATTGTCATTCCTACGCCGTAGTTATCCCCGCGCGCGATTGCCGGAATTCCAGTATATAAACCCAAAAGCGTTTCGTCTTCCGAAAGACCTTCCTTTTTCCTCGTCTCCAAAGAAGGCTCGCCCTCGACCAAAAACGCCACGTTCTTTAATTTAGCGCGGAATTTTTCGGGAATAGCCAAAAAACCTTCCTCAACCAGTTTTTCAAATTCCTCGCGCTTCATTCGTATTTATAAGCTGTTAGTCGTTAGCTGTAAGTTGTTGGTCGTCAGTCCGCGTTATTCCTCAAAATGATCGTGTTTGTCGGCTAAAGCGTCCGTTTTTGTCGCGTGTATTGTTCCGTCTTTGTGTTCCGGCGGAGAATAAATTGTGTATAGTTTGAGCGGAGCGTCGTCTGAAAGATTTATGACATTATGTCTGGTGCCGGCCGGTATAACCACCGCGTCGCCGTCCCTCACTTCTGTTTCCTCACCGTTTAAAACAACCTTGCCTCTCCCCGCTTCAAAACGCAAAAATTGGTCCAAGTGGCCGTGGGTTTCTTCTCCTATTTCTTCCTTGGGCAACAGGCTCATTAACACAAGCTGGCTGTGTCTGGCGGTATAAAGCACTCTTCTAAAATTCTTATTCTCAAGAGACTCTTGCTCAATGTTTGTTACATATCCCATATTTTTAATTATATAACTGGATACAATATAATTGGTTCGCTCGGTCGAAATGTAAAAAGTTACTACTTTTTACATTTCTCTCTCACTGCCAATTATAACCTATTTAATCTATTCTAGTCTTTTGCAAAAGACTAGAATAGATTTTGGGAGGAAATTTCTATAAAGGTTCCTTGGGGCCCGCCTGCCATCGCCCAAAGCTGATTATGTAATTATGGAGATTTGGTGAAAAATATCGCGTCAAATCTCTTAAACCACCTTGGCAACTCTGGCATTGGCGGGCAGGTCGGACGATGTGAAAGTGATTACCTGTCTGCGTGTACGCACAGGCAGACACTTTCACCCGCTCCTCGCTAGCCGAAATAAGAAAAGCGGGGTTATTTGGACTTAAAAGTCACTTTTGCCTACCCATACATTTAATACACAGGGTTTGCTCTTTCCTTGTCTTTATGTATTTGTTTCCGCAGGCGCAAACCAAAATCTCCGAGACGGTTCGTTTTTCCACCCACTTGCCCAAATGTTGAAAAGTTTTCGGTGACGCCATTTTTTGTTTTTTGGCTTGAGCGCTATTTTTCATGTTGATGTTAATCAAGAAGTTCATGATTTTTTTAAACAAACGTTAATGCTTTGCCTTTTTTGTCTCCGCGACCGGTTCTGCCGATGCGGTGCACGTAGTCGTCGTGAGTAGCCGGAATATCATAGTTGATAACATGGCTTACGTCGGCAATATCTAAGCCCCTTGCGGCCACGTCGGTCGCCACCAACACTTGAACCTGATTATCTTTAAACATTTTTAAGGCGTGCTGGCGCCTTCCGTGATTTTTGTCGCCATGGATAGACTCTACTTTGAACCCTCTTACGGCCAGATTTTTTGAAAGTCTTTCTACTCCGTGCTTGGTCTTGCCGAAAATAAGTACTTTTTTGAACCCCGCCTGAATAAGCAAGTCGTGGAGAATGTCTATTTTGTCTTCTCCTTGCTTGATACGGATGATGTCTTGGTCAACATTTTTTGCCGTGTCTCTCGTTTTTACGGAAATAGTTACCGGATTTTTCAGGAAAACTTTTATAAGCCCTTCTATTTCTCTTGAAATGGTAGCCGAGAAAAAGAGGGTGTGCCTCTCTTCCGACATTTTGGACATAAGGAACTTCATGTCGTTGATGAATCCCATATCAAGCATTCTGTCCGCTTCATCCAAAACAACCGTGCCAAAACCCGAGAGGTTCAAATTTTTTCTTTCTATCAGGTCTTTAAGCCGTCCAGGCGTTCCTATGATGAAGCTGTTGTGATAGCGAAGGTCGGATATCTGCCGGCCGATTGGCGCGCCCCCAACGCAACATACGGAAAAAATCTTCAGGCGGTAAGTAAACCCTTTCAGTTCCTGGTCAATTTGTATCGCCAACTCGCGAGTGGGCACGACGATTAGAATTTTTTCTTTCGGATTAAGAATTACCTTGTTTATGAGAGGAAGAAGAAAGGCGGCCGTTTTGCCCGTGCCGGTATTGGCTATGCCCACAACATCGTCGCCGCGCAAAATGTGCGGAATAATCCTGTCCTGTATGGGGGTCGGGGCAGTGTAACCTTTTGTCGTAATATTTTTCTTTAATTCTTCGCTTAGCTTAAAGTCGGCAAAAGAATGTTCCGGTATAAAATTATCGGCTTCTTCGGTAATGACGGCTTTCTGGATAAATTTGGAAACATCTATTCTTTCACCGAAACCACGTTTGCTTCCCCCTCTCCCCGCGCGAAAGTTTCCGGAAAAACGCGCCGGGGCGGACGAAGAACCTCTTTTGTGGGGCGGTTTGCCGTGAAAAGGCCTTGCTCCGGATCTATTATTGCTGAATTTTTTCTGATACATAACATTAAATATTTTATTTACCTAAAAACTAATGTCTTTAAGCATTAAGTGGATTAAACCCACAGAATCTCTCGGGTTTAATTGGATTTATGGAGATTTTCTCCTCAAGCGCTAAAAACCAATGAGATATACTGTGCTTTGAGTGTATCTTAAAATCGGTATTTTGTCAATGTCGTGGGGGCGTTTTCCACAAGCTACAAAATGAGTAAGGGTGTTAATATCTATAAATATGAACAAAAATATTTTGGGTTTAATCATAGTAGTTATCATTATTGTGACTGGGTTGTGGTTTTATTTAAAAGGGACTGGGTCTGAACCCGTAACAAACGAATCCGTTGGTGTCGAAAGCAGTATGCCCGTACCGGGGTCCACGGTTTCGGAAACTGTCGTTACCCAAACGAACGAATCGGCAAAGATAAAGGAATTTACCGTCGTTGGAACAAGTTTCTCTTTTTCTCCTAGCGTTATAGCGGTCAACAAAGGAGATGTCGTCAAGATAACATTCAAAGACAACGAAGGATTCCATGATCTAAGAATCGACGGTTATGATGTTGGCACACAAAGAATTCAGACTGGCGGGGAAAGTTCCATTCAATTTACTGCCGATAAGACCGGAACATTTGAATACTATTGTTCCGTAGGTAAACATCGCGAAAATGGAATGCGCGGAACATTTACGGTTAAATAAAAAATATTTCCAACAAAAAAATCCCCGTTAAAAGCGGGGATTTTTTGTTTGGGAATCTATAGGTTTTGGTCTTTATCTTTCGGTGAAAAGAAATAATCTAGACCAAAGTTGTCAGCGCCGTGAATGGCCGTTGAAAGCGTCGCCATAAAAATCCCGAAGTCGCGGACCCCAATTTCTCCGTAGCCGACAATCGTAATGATATGCGCCATGTGTAGCGCCAATAACGAAGCGGACAATCTGGTATAAAACCCGAGCAACAATAGAAAACCGAAAATGCCTTCAAATAAACCGTTTAAGTGAACCAGAGTTGTTGGACTAAGAGATGTTAAGTAAACATAGCGCGGAAGCCATCCTACCCATTCCGAAGTGTTTATGAGTTGTTCCAGACCAAACCAAATAAAAACCGAAGCGGCGCCAATTCTTACCACCGCCGGCGCGTATTGTTTCAGTTTTTCCGCCATATTCTTTTTTACTCCGATTCTTTGAGGTATTTAATCATAGTGTCCGCGTCAGATACTTGAAAAGGGTCATCCGGACAATTGTCGGAGAAACCCTGCTCGGCAAAAACTTTCTTTATTTCGCCGTTTACGACATACATACTGTATCTCCACGACCTGTCGCCGAAACCAAGGTTGTCTTTTTTTACCAGCATTCCCATTCCTTTGGTAAACTCCGCCGAGCCATCCGGTATCATTTTTACTTTTTTTACGCCCAGATTTTTGGCCCATTGATACATCACGAAAGCGTCGTTTACCGAAATACAATAAACTTCATCAACTCCGAGAGATTTTATTTCGTCATATTTGGCTTCGTAGCCGGGGGCGTGTGTGGATGAACAAGTCGGGGTAAATGCTCCCGGCAAAGAAAACACCGCCACTTTTTTATCCTTGAAAATGTCGTCGGTTGAAACGTCCTGCCAGCGGAAAGGATTATCGCCCCCCAGACTTTCGTCGCGGACTCTGGTTTTAAATATTACCTGGGGAACATTGCTTGGTGTATTTGGAATATCGGTCATAATTTTTTGTTCTTTAATTTTTAAGATTTTCAATCAACTACCCCGCAGCAGAGCTGCGAGGAAATTTCTTTGATTATAGACTAACTGCCTGAAAACCCAAAGTTTTTTAAAATACAAACATCCGCGTATTTTCTTTTCTTCCGCATCGGCCCATTCGTACGAATGGGCCGATGAAAGAAACGGGGCAAAAAACAAGGGCGGGATGGGTTGCGGCAAAATTAACAAGTTGCCCCGTGGCAAGCTAACGAAACAAGGTGAGTCTGTGGCGTAAAAAACCCCCCATTTTGCGGGGGGTTTTGCTTTTTTGCTATTCCGGTATAAACAGAAAAGTCCACACTGCTTCTAGGGCACACCCGTAACGAAGTTCCGGACATTTATTGGTGCCGTAAAATTCCGGCAAAGCTATAACTGGCGAAACGCAAATGTAATCCGCGGAATCTCGCCAGATTACAATCTTCTGCTTGGGCCGATCAAAACTGGAATAAATTTCAACCGTACCCAGTCCAAAAATTTCAACAGTAGCAGGACCAGGAGCCGTGAATGACCGGGTAGCGGCCTCCATTTGCGACCCAACTACAAACATGGGTTTCTCTCCCCTCAAAACAATCCTTGCGGCGCCCTGTGGCGTTCTAAAGTACGGATGTATTCCGGGATTTATCCGTAAACTTTTGCCGGGGGACTTCAAATTTGTGGTGAGAAGGTAGGTTATTGCTTGCCCAGACACCGCAACCCGTGTGATAACTTGGCAAGATTCACCCACCAACCCCCAAACGGAGTTGTTGTTAAAGACGACAGAATCGCCGTTTGTCTCAACTCCTTCAATCTCGCAAAACGGCCCATGCTGGGGAAGCCCAAATTCTTTGGCAACAGGGCCGAAGTTTGGGAAGCACGCGTGCATTCCTCCGCGAATCTTTTTTTCACCTCTTCTCACAACTTCCCCGCGGGGGAAAAGAATTTCCGCCCCCCGGTAACTCCACTCCGTAATCGTGCCGCCAAGTTTGGATAATTCCACATGGTGCCCGTCTCTCTCTATAATCACGACTATCTCCTTGTGTTGTTTCGATTTGATACTGTTTCCTGAACAAAAACTAACATATTGGCGGGCAATTGGAAAGTCCGCGGTTGTTAAGCCAGTTTCCACGCGTTTTTGACACCCGACAAAAACCACCCCGCCACTCGCGGGGTGGTTTTTCGCCGTCAAATATAACTTTTACCGGCTATTGCTCGGAGTTCAAAAGGGCGCGGGTTTTCGGACCTAGCGAGCCGACCGCTTCAAGGTTGACGCTTGCTTGGTATTTTGCCAGCGCTTCTTTCGTCAGTTTGCCGAAGTATCCATAAGCCGCTCCTTTAGGTATTTTGAGAAAACCTTTGGCAACGAGAGCGGTTTGCAACTTGGTAACATCTTCCCCCTCGCTTCCCACCTTTAGCGCGCGCAAGTAAGACAAAACCGCCTTAGCCGTTGATGAGGCAGGCGATGTGGCCGTGACCCCCAGCCCTATTTTTTGGCGAGTTTCTTCATTCAGCTCTCCGCTTTCAGTCAGTTTGTTTTTCTTTTGATAGGCCTTGAGAGCATTTTTTGTCAACGCTCCGAAATATCCATAGGCTACCCCCTTAGGCATCTTTAATGTGCCGTTTTTTTCAAGCAGCTTCTGGAGTGACGAAACGTCGGCGTCATCGCTACCGAGTTTCAGAACCTTCACCGCGGTTGCCGTTGTTGCTACGGTTGAAACAACTCCCGAAGTTTGCGCGGTTGAAGTCGCGTCCAAGTAAACTATTCTGCCGTCAGGGTAAACAATTTGCGGACGGGGTTTAACCGCATTTAGAGTAAACGAACTGCCGGCAATCGGACCGCCTCCACCACCACTAGAAGACACAGTCGTAGCGGCTGCTGCTGGGGTGGCCGCGACACTTCCAGAGGCCGAGGAAGCTAACGGACCGAAGTCGGAAAAGTGCGTCATCTGGGCAATCATGGTATTGGCCGTTGTATCCACGGTAGTAGAAAGACTGTCGTAAGACTGCGTAGCATCGTTCCATATGCTTAAAACGAGGTCACTTTCCGCGGTTCCCGAAGGAATGTCTGCTTCCGTATAAGGCATCACTATGGTCACGCTTTCATTCAAATTTTTAATCGGTTGTCCCGATGAATCAATGGCGGAAATAGTCACCGCGTTCTTGGACATAACAGTTCCTGTAGACGGATTCGGAATAGCGGTATTGTTTTGTGTTTTGATCGTGCCAGCATTTGAACCAGTGCCGAGGGCGTTCGCCGGAATAATTAATTTAAACCCGGGTATATCCGAGTTGGTTATTATGCCCCCTGATGTGGGCGTGATCGTTTCCTGTCTCTCCTGTCTTATTGTAAATCCGGAAATAGCTGATAGTGTAATCGTTTGGTCTGGAACACTTGCGCCGCCAACCACCACACCGGTGCGCGTACCTTCGTAGCCGATGCTTCTCGCTCTAAGCGTCCATGTCCCTGTGTCTATGGCCAAAGAATACGCTCCGCTTGAATCCGTTTGGGCGACAGCAAAACCCCCCGCGCCATCGGTAGCGTCAACAAACGCGCCCGAAACTCCGGCCGAAGAAAGAGTAACTGTGCCGGTAATTGTTTTGGTCGCGGCGGTCAAGGTGACATTTTTCCCTGTTGCCGCGGCCGTAACCGTGAAGGTGGTTTCCGCTGGTGATTTATATCCGGGCTTATCCGCGCGCAGACGGTATGTTCCAGCCGGCACGCTTATGGAATAAGTTCCTGAACTCGTGGTCTGACCTCCCATGTTAATGAGATTTGTCTTTCCAGTGGGCGCACCGATAAGCGTCACCCATGCTCCGTTTACTGCCGCGCTTGAACCGTCAGAAACTGTTCCTGAAACTGCAAACATTTGACCCGCTGTGGCGGTATAAGTAATCGCTCCGGTCGCGCTAACCGACGCTGTCGTGCCGACTGGACCGTAAGCCGGATGCCCGGCGCGAACGGTATAAGTCCCCGGTGGAACATTTATCGTATAAACCGCGTTTACCCCGCTTATAACGCTCTGCGAAGTGCCGTTGCCTCGCCCATTTGAATCTCTTACGTCCACAAAAGCGTTCTGAATCGGGTTGTTGCTCCCATCGGTTATATTAACTGTAATCGTAATTGGAGCGGCTAAAGTACAATTGGTACCGGTGGAATCATTCCCTGATGTGACATCCGCGGTAAACGGCGCGCCCTCTCCCACTCCGGGGAACATACATGTAACGGTATATGTGCCAGCCGGAACCTTAAGAGTGTAATTACCGCTTGCGTCGGTGGCAGCCATGTTCCCTCCGCTTGAACCTTCAGCCCGCACCATAACCCCTTGTTGAGCGACAGATGCTTTAGTCGCTTGACCGGTAATTGAGTATAATGTGAGATTTTGGGCGGAAAAATCTTGCCCGGAAAGAGAGGATGCGACTACGGTGACGGTTTTTGTGCCGAGTTTGCCAAATCCTGGCGCGTACGCTTCCACAATCCAAGTTCCGGCCGAAACATACAGAGTATAAGCGCCGTTGGCGTCAGATTGACCACCCACGAAATTCTGCGTTCCTCCGCCGATGAGCGAAGTGTCAGATGTTGAATTTACTTTTCTCCCGCCCACTCCGGAGTATGGAATGGCGTTCCCGCTGTCATCTTTTATACTGCCGGTTATGGTAAGACTCGTGCCCGCTCCAAGTTTAAATGAGAGCGCGGCGGGAGTATTGGCGCCGGAAGAAGGGACTGTGATCTGTTTATCCGGAACGGACGGCATGCCGGGTTTAAATACGCCGACAAGATAAACTCCGGGCACTACGCGAAGGGTAAAGCTGCCATCCACTCCGGTCTGGCCTCCGGTGCCGAAACCTATGGATGAATCGCCCGTAGTGGAATCACTCACTGGTCGGGCAAATACTCCCGCTCCAGAAACACCAGCCCCAGTGGAATCAAGTACCGTACCCGTAATGGTATTATTAGCCGCGGAAAGAATGAAATTCTTGCCGACAATATTTGAAGAAGTGGCGATTACCTCAATATTTGGCGGTGGCATAAAGGTAAAGACTGGTGGCGGAGGTGGCGGAGCACCTGGAGTAAAGAAGGCCTCGGGCATTGATGGTCCAACTCCTACTTGGTAAGTTGTGCTGGCTGTAATTGGCAACGTGTAAGAAACCGGGCTACCGGTAAGCGTCAGGGTCGTTTTAGTAAATCCGCTCTGGCTGGCGCCGAAAACATCTACCTTGGTATTATTAGCGCCAGTCACGGTTCCGGTAATCGTCAGGTTAGAACCGGAAGCCCCACCCACAGCAATGTATTTAGTGACATTGGCGGAAATTGTAATCGGTTGAGGAGCGGAGTTAACGGCTAAAACGCCGACACTTGAGGGGTCTATTCCAAGCATATAGTCGCCGCTTGAAAGATTTGAAGTGGTTGCCACGCCGCCCGTGATAGTTGTCGTACTTGTTCCTCCGGAGGCGGGAGAGAATAAGAATAATCTAGCCCCGACAATTCCCGCCTCGGTACCATCCTTAATTTTGTTCCCAGCTATACCGCCACCGTCGCCGTTGTCGTTAAACACGTATACGGCAAGAGCGTTTGAGCCGGTCTGTCCCAAAAAGAACGGAGCGGATGTTTTATTTTCAAGAAGAATATTGTTGGAAGTGCCGTCTCTTGTCTTGATGTCCACCGTGTAGCCGACACTGGAAGGAATGGTTGAATTTACGATTCCTTTTAGGTCAAAAGAGATAAATGTATTGGACCCCGTAACGGCGCCGGCGGTTACCACCGTTACCGTACGCGCGGAAGCATTGGCTGTAACCGAACCGATAGTAACCGTACCGGTCATCGGGCCGTTTATGTCGCTGTTTCTGAAACTTTGAGTTTGAGCTGTGGCCGCAATCGCGCCAGTCACGTCAAAACCGGTCGGGAAAGTAAGAACAATATTGCCTCCGAGAGGAATGGATGTAGTCACGGGAAACTCAACCATATAATCCGAAGTTGCTCCGGCGGACCTGTTGGTCGGAGAAACACGCACCGGACTCATCCCTTGCATGCCTGCGGACTGTTGAGGTCCGCTTCCGGGACCAAGTTGTCCTCCGGTCTGCAAAGAATTAGCCACCGTTCCCATGGTTGTATTAGCCGGCGGAGTTCCGGAGGTTGAAATGTTTCTGCTTGAAATATCTTGAGTCAAAGTTCCCACTGTCACCTTGAAGGTGTTTCCATTTTGGAGAGCAAGACCGCTCACTTTAGCCGTCATTGTGGGACCATCGTAAGTCACCGTCTTTCCACCCAAAGAAATGCTTGAACCAACCGGACTTTCCAATGTGTAGTTGGCAATGTTGTCCGCCGCGTTCGGTCCGCCTCCCGATTTCATCGCTTCGGAAAATGTGACGGCTACGCCGAAATTGTCGGCGTTTCCGGATACGACCGACGGATCGGTGGTGTCGGCGCCGGAACCCGTGGTAAATGTTGAAGTAAAGTCCTGGTTGCCGCCCGTTACGACATCTTGGTCAAGCGGATTGGCGGATAGGTCGGTGGCGGCCGTTGTAACCGTGACTGTGTAAAGAGTGCTCTCCGCAAGGGGGGTGGACGGAGAAAAGTTGGCCGAACGAGATGACGGATTGTAAGTTACCGAGCCGGTAATTCCGCCGGAAAGCGTAACCGATGAAGAGGTGATGGAAGCGGGAGCCATGTCTTCCGAAAAACCGATGCCGATATTATTAAGATTTCGCAAAACGCCGGTCGCGCCTGCCGAAGGATATGCCCCGAGCACTCTAGGTTTAGTCGTGTCCGTTCCGCCCGCTGTTCTAAATGATGTCCTAAATTCCTGCATTGAAGTCAGCGTGCTGCTTGTGGTCGTGCCCGCGACTTTCAAAATATAATTCGTGCTCGCGGTAAGAGCATCCGTCGGGTCAACCGTTACGGTGCGGGTTGTGGAATCATAAGTATTGGTGGCAGGCACAAGCGTACCGGGAGCGCCGAAATTGTCCGTGTAAATACCGACATTTGAAGAAGTGAGCACGGACCCTCCGCCGGAATTTGCCATGTCCACTGAAAACTGAACACTGGCCGGAGCGGTAGTCGGAAAACTTTGACTGCCGTTTCCGGGATTTGACGTGGTCACGAATGGCGGAGTGGTGTTCGTGCCCCCGGTTGAACCTGTGGTGAAACTCGCGGTTCCGGCAGTGGCGAGTGGATTGCCCGCGCGATCTTTTACTCCGGTCCCTATGGAGAGAACATAAGTAGCCCCGGTTGTAAGATTTGACGAACTGTTGTCCAAACGAAGATTAGTGCTGGCCGCTCCGCCCGTTCCGCTGTTCCCGCTTGAAACAAGGTGGAAGGCGTAAACGCCGTTGGTCCCGGAATTAGCCGTTGTCTTGGTAAACATAATGTCGCCGAACGCGAGGGTGGTCGCGGTTTCCGTAGTGAGACCAGTCGCCCCCGGCGTAATTTTGGACATTTGAGAAGATGAAGCGACGAGAGAAGCGTAAGCGGTCGGCAAATTATCCAGTATCGCTGTTCCTTCGGCTTCAACGGAAGAAAGATTCCCTGTCGTAGAAGCAATGTGCCAACCGTAACTTCCGCCGAATACTTTGGCAAAAACCAGGTCGCCTGCGGTAACCGCAAGAGTACCATCGGCAGTAGAACCGTTGTCGGTGGTACTCGCGCTATTTGCCGGCCGAATCGCGCTGAATGAAGAATTGGCCGTGAATGTCGGCTGGCCGGATTCGCCGTCCAAACGAAGGGCGGTGTTGTTAAATGGCGCGGCGGTAGTAACAATATGCCAGCTGTATCTGTCGGAGGTTGGATTAGTCAGAGTATTGGCGACCACAAGATCGCCTTTATTCATTTGGGTAGTAGCCGTAACAAGCCCGGTCAAGTCGGCTGTTTTAAACTTTGCCATATTTTGCCCACCCATTAAGGCGAAGTCGTTTATTTTGAAAGTTCCGCCCGTAAGCGTGGCATCCGTTACGATTCCAAGCTCCGGGGGAAATGTGTCGCGCTGGAAATAAACGATGTCGCCCGCGGCTGGAACGGAATAGCTTCCGCCTTGGGGCATAACCGGCTGACCATTCATAATCATAAAGAAGCCGAAAACTGTGTTGGCGATTTTGGCAAAACGCGCCCCTGCGGCATAAGTCGGTTGGCTAGAAACAACCATACTGAATCCGTTCGGCATGGTGTTAATGGACGCGCCGACAGGATTTCCTCCGGTTGTAAGAGTTATATTTGCGCTATTCATCGTTGAATAATCCATATTCTCGCTGAAAGAAGCGTTGATGAAAGAGCTTACCGGAACACTCGTGGCGCCGTTGGTTGGGCCTGTTGAACTGACGGTTGGCGCCAATGTGTCAAGGGCAATGACGTTTGTGGTAAGAGCTGTTGGAGTGTTTGCCGGAGTGCTTCCGCTATAACGAACTTCCCCGGGATAAATACTGAACGAAACCGCGTGGGCATTGACCGCGCTTGCTCCCGTTTGAATAACTATAAAATAGTCGTTGCCAAGATTGCCTCCCGTGTCATTAGCCGGCACAACTTCTGCCGTGGCCATGGTTAAGGTGGTTGTGGCTCCGGTCCACGTCGGCGGGACGGAAAGAGGCACTACAAAATCTCCCGCGTCAAAAATCCCCGGAACGCCGGAACCTTTGACGTCGCGATAAAGCGCGATGCCCGAACTGGTGGCAACGCCAAGAGAGGCAAGGTCGGTTGAAGTGGCAAAACCAGCTGTTGGATTGATGCTCAATAGTATGCTGCTCAAGGTCTCGGGCGCCGCCGCCAAGTTAAGACCGATAACCGCGGTTGGCAGACTTGAGGCTTTGATGGTTTGACTTTGCGTTACAAGCCCAGCCGTGGTGTTGGTGCCTATGGCGGCTCTGGCAAAATTCATGAACATAAACAGAAAAATACCTGTCGCAAAAATCGAAAGAGCAACTACTGTTTTAAAAACGCGGAGTGTATTCATAAAAAAATAAATTAAAAAACCCCTTAATTAATAACTATTAAATATAACTTGGTACATTGACAAGCCAAACTAACACAAATCTCCCTGAATTAAACAACTCGAATTGCGTAGATTATATCATTGGGGCAAAAATGAAGGGTGTGTATAACTTTTGCCTGTTTCCCATTACTGTCGGTTAAAACAACAAAAACTCCCCGATTTTACTTCGGGGAATTTTTGTTGTTTGCTTTTTTCGTTAGAATCACTCGGAAAATGTAATTTCGTATTTTTTGCCCTTGGGAATTTTTTCAATCACTTTTTCAATAGCCTCGACCATGGCGATCGTGGCTATTTCTTTGCTTAAATTTTTAACCGAGCCCCCAAAGTAGCCGACGGTTTTGCCGTCAACCAAAAAAGTCACCTCCCCGTCTCTTTCATTGTCAATAATTGAACGCAATATCCCTTTTTCGACATCGGATATTTTAAGAGCATCAATATATTTATGATATAGAGGAACTGCGCTTTCAAATTTTTTCTTTGTTCCAATAAGGGTCGCGAACCGACTAATGGGAAAGTTTTTCAAGGGGAAGCTTTTCCCTGTCATTTCACGCATCTTATTTAAAATCGCCTCCACTTCCGGAACAGTTTCGATTTCATCCGATACTCCAACCAAACGATAATATGCTTCCCTCATTTGCTCGGCCGTATACCCGCCTTCTTTGATGAAGCCGACAAAATCATCCGTCTCCCCATCGTCGGAGTTTTCTAAACTCATCTTTTCCGGTTGTATTCCTTTAAACATCTGTTTAAACTAGCCAAGCAAATTATTTCTAATTATGACGAAGAATCCGTGTTTCGCGGAAGCCAATCCATGGTCTTTTTTCTGTGCTGGTCCAACGACCAAAAATCGCCGTTCTTAAAAAGCATCGGGTGCGATTCCTTGAATTTTTTCAGAAGAGAAGCCGTGGCTTTTGGAAAACTCACGGGAATATTTTTGTTGTAGGATTTCAAAAAATCTAGAAGAGGTATTTGGGCCTGGCTCTCCGCCAATTCTTTACCGTATTTTTTCATCCTTTGATGATACCACAAACAAGCGGAGTAATCAACTCTTTCTTGTGGATTGATGGTTATTTTTTGGTCGGAAACGGAAGATACCACCGTTTAATTAGCGAAAGAATACCGGCTACCACAAAAACAATAATGATATAACCGACAATGAGTTCGAGGAAGCTGAAAGGCGCTTTGTGCCACATTCCGAGAACGGTCGCCATCCACCACGATGTAAACGAAATAGCACTTCCGAGCCAAAAAGGAATCCATCGTTTGGTAAGAAATATGGCGTTTAATATTATAAACACCACAAGCAAGTCTTTGAACCAAATTTTGGCGCTTGTTAGCACCCAGTTATTTCCTTGTGAGATGTACCACCATACGAGAAGCGCGCCTGAAATAATAATTATCGCTGTACCGACACGTATTAAAGTATAGTTGGCGTGCAAGAGCGCCCGTTCGCTGGCGTCAACCATTCCGTCTTTAAGCGCCCGAATAATCTGAATCTCGGCAAGAGTCGCTCCCCCAACACCCAAAATAGTGCCTACCACATGTCCTAAAACCAATATAGCGTGTAAGTCCATGATTTACATTATAACATAACACTGTTGAAAAGTAGCGTCCTTAAAACATCGCTAATCAAATCAAGCAAAAAACCTTTTCCACAAAACATTGTCACTCAATATTCAACACGTTGCTATATGCTTATTCGCGCGAATAAGCATATAGCAAAAATAGTGAATAAATTCGCGGTCATCTTTAAAATAACTTAAACGCCAGGCGCAACACATCCGGCGCGTTATTTGAAATTCGATAATATACATTAAGTCCCTTTTGTTCCTTGTCTATAAATCCCATGCGTTCAAGCATAGTCAAATGTCTTGATGTTGATGTGAACGAAAGCTTAATAACCCCGGCTATGTTACTGACATTTTCCGATTTTCGCTTTCTTAATAGATTAAGGATGGCAAGTCGTCGTCGGTTGGCTAATATTTTAAGTTGTCGTTCTAGTTTTACTTCGGTGGTCATATCTCTATTATTATATGCTTATTCGCGCGAATAAGCATATAATAAAATACAAACAACTAAACAGCGTGGGCGTAGTGTATGTGGTATGGTGCGAGGGGACTCAACTGAACTGAGGGAACTCAACTAAGGGAGCTCGACTCAACTGAGGGAACTCAACTAAGTCGGCTTCCCAAGTCCGCAGAATCATTTTTGGGTTCAACAAGAACCCAGCCGCCGCCCGCGTTATTCTTAAAACCGAAGCCGACGTTACAATCGGCTCCCCGACTTTGCGTCGGGGGTGTTAAAACTTCTGACGTAAACGGCCCGACTCTTTTGGGCGGAAAATTCACCACGCAACAGACAAGGGTGTTCAATAACTCCTCTTTCGTGTGCGCCCCAACCGCTTGGACGCTTGATTGTTTAATCCCGATTTCAGGACCAAAATCAATTTTAAGCTTGTACGCCGGCTTTCGCGCTTCGGGATAATCCAAAATTTCAATTATTTTTCCAACTCGAATATCTATTTTTTCAAAATCTTCATGATTTATTGTCATAAACTTATTGTATCAAAAAAACCTATCTTGTCTTGGCCAATTTAGTTCTGCTGTGAAAGAGCTTTTTCAAATACCTGTCGATACTTCTTAAGGTACCGGGCTAGTTGTTTTCTTCGATACTGCATGATGAAACGAGGATGTTCAAGTGCGTACAGTTTCTTAAAAAAGCCGTGTTCGTTGTTAAGCTCCGTAAAAAACTTCAAATTCTTTCCGGACCCTAGTAATACCGCCGCCTTTCTATTTGCCCCAAAATCTAGTTGGGCTTTCAGTGTTCTCACGATGAACGGTTTTATTAAGCTATACAATTCTTGGTTATCATAGTAATTATAATTGACGCCGTTTTGCGTGAATCCGAGAGGCGAAACCGCTGTAAGAAAAAAATCTTTATAGAACTTTTCGGGACCTCCCCACGACTTTATAAATTCATACACAAACTCCGATGAACGTTCACGAGTTTTGGCAAGGTCATTTTTTATACCGCAAAATTTATGAAGCGCGACGGGGTCAGTAAAGGTTACTCCCGTCAAACCGGAGCCGAATCTTCCCGGATTAATACCAAACACAAAGACACGATTATTGTTGTCCGAGAAATATTTATTTAAAAAAGCACCCACATATGCCCGCACGCTGGAAAGTTTATATGGATTCATCGCTTCGACTTTCGAGGGCAATTTAGAAGACAAAGAAAGATTATTATAGAAAGTCTTAGCTTTTTCTCCAAAGGTTGATTTCATATAAGTTTCGCGCGTATTACAGAACTAGCGCAATCTCATAATCGCGAGTAATAAAAAATAAATATATTTTCCCCGAGATTTGAGACCGCCGTTTTGGTTTTATAAATTTTCTGCCAGAAAATCATTGAGAGCTTTTAGGTCTTTTTTAACTGGGTCGTAGCGATAGGTTCTTATGCCAACTGTTTGGGCGCTTTTTACCGCATCGAGGTTGTGTTCAAAATATATCACATCATCTTTATTTAAATTGAAATGCTTGAGCATTATCTCGTAGTAGTTCGGGTCAGTTTTTTCGGGACTATGCTTTAGGGTAAAAACCTCGTATGGCATACTGTCCAAACCAAATTTTTTGAATTGCTCGTTATTTGCTCCAGTCAGTATAATTTTCTTATTCGGATATGTTTCAAGTAAGTCGCGCATTTCTTTGAAAATCCCGAAGGTCTCATCTTTTTCTATTACAAACGCATCTACTGCGTCAACCAATATTGTTTTCATATCTATATTCTACATACTTACCTCGTCAAGAACAAATCCCCCACTATTCCTTATCCGCTATTCTAGTCTTTTGCAAAAGACTAGAATAGCGGATAAGGACAAAAAACACATACGTTTTCTCCGCAAAATAATATTTAAAATCCCTTAGCGTACGCTTTGCAGATTTGCCCGACAAGGCCGGGGCCTTCAAAAATCATGCCGGTAATAAGCTGTACCAAGTCCGCGCCCGCGTGGAATTTTGCCATTGCGTCTTTGGGAGAGGAGATGCCGCCGACACCGATAATGGTGAAGCGCGCGCCGTATTCGGCGCGCGTTCTCCGGATGAGTTCGTTTGAGAGTTCAAAACAGGGCTTACCAGACAAGCCTCCCCGCCACTCCTTGGGCGCGTCTTCTGGAAAATCAAGCATTGAGTATTTCTTATTCAGATTGCCAATGACGACGCCACTGTATCCAAATTTATCAATAATCTGCAGAAGTTTATTAAAATCGTCCCACGCGAGATTAATCGGCATCTTAACATATCGCGGTTTGGCGCAAGGCACGGTCGCAAGTCTCGTGAGCAGGCGCGTCAGCAATTCCGGTGTGGCAAATGTTTCGCCGCCAAAAGTGTTCGGACAAGAAATGTTAATCGTGTAATAGTCGCCGACACCAGCCTCGTTCATCGTTTTAAATGTTTCGTAGTAGTCCAGAAGGCCCGCCTCCGCGTCGCTTACTTTCTCGTCATTCGTCTGTGCGATGGAAATGCCGACCACGAATCCTTTTGTCGTTTTCTTTTCTGCGAGTCGTTTTGAAATCGCGTGCGCGCCGTCGTTTTTGAGACCTTTCCAAACAACAAGGCTTTTATTGCGAATGAGGCGCGTGATTTGGGGTTTCGCATTACCCGCGCAGGGGCGCGCCGTTACCGAGCCAACTTCCTCTCCACCGAAAGAAATACTTGAGAGAATTCGCGAAAGTCTGCCATCAGTATCAAAACCGGCAGAAAGAAGCACGGGGCGCTCGTAGCGAACGCCGTCAATAATTTTTGAAATATCTTTGCCGTGATATCCCCACGCGAGACTGACAAGCCACCGCGCCAGCGGAAACTTTCCGAACGCCTCGCCCAAAAAGACCATGCGGTCATGCATGAACTCCGGATTGCATATAAAGAATATAGGTCGTAATATTTTTGCGTAAAACATATGCATAACAATAGCAAAAACGCCGCCAGTCCGGAGCGCGATTATCGTATTAAGGACTAGTTTTTGCCAAAATGATTCCCGCTAAAAACCCCTGCCAAAATATTTTTTTCATATTTTGTATTTTATATAACCTCAAGTTTTTTGTCTATTTATTAAATTTAAGCGAAAGAAATATCTAAATTCTAGATAGCCGTCATTTTAAATCAATATTGTTTTCGTCTATATTTCATTTCTCCAGATCCAAAATTTCATCTATGCGAATCTTGGCCACAAATTCAGGCGCGTGAGAAACGATAATCATAGCGCCTGGATATTTATCCAGAGCCTGCGCGATAATCGGAATGTGGCGGAAATTTATATGGTTTGTCGGCTCGTCCAAGATAAGAAGCCCCGGGCAGAGAAGCGCCAGCCGGGCGAAAGCCACAAGTCCTTTCTGGCCTTCAGACAAACTGCCTATTTTTGTGCGCACAATTTCCCCGTTCAAAAGAAAACCCGCCGCTACGCCTCGCATCTTCCCTTCATCTTTCACGTCCATCACCGCCATAAGAGATTCGAAAACCGTATCATCAAAATTAAGCGTTGAAAAATCCTGCCGGTAATAACCGACTCGAACACCTTCCGCGATAATCGCCCCTTTTGCTTTCCCGCCCGCAAGCGCCTCAAGAAGAGTGCTCTTACCGATTCCATTCGGTCCCCTAATCAATAGATGTTTGCCTCTTTTTAAAGAAAGATTCGCTTCCCTTCTTATTGGTCTGTGGTTCTTACCAATGGTCGTAAACGAGGTTATACTCAAAACCTCCCCGCCAATTCCTTCCTGAACTGGAATAATAAAGGGACGAATTGTTTTGTCTTCTTTGCGAACATCAACCATCTCTTCTTCAAGCTCCTCCGCCTTATCGCGCATCCTTTTCGCCACAAGACGCATCTGCCCGCCCTTGTGAGCGAAAAAATTGGACTTGTCTTTGTTCTCCTGTATTTCCTTTGCCAGTTGGGCGTTCTTTCTGTTTTCTTTTTCTATGCGCGCGGATATTTCTTTGACCACGTCAAAATAGTCGCCGGTATATTGCTCGATTTTCCGCGTATAAACATCAAGGTACAAAACTCCGTGGCTAAATGAGTTTAAAAAGTCGGCATCGTGAGAAATAACGATTACTGTCTTTTTATAATCAATGAGAAATTGAGTGAGATGCTCTATCCCCGCCTTGTCCAAATTGTTGGTTGGTTCGTCAAGCAACAACAAATCAGGATTCTGGATAATAGCCGAGGCAAGCAAAAGGCGCGCCTGTTGCCCGCCGGAAAAAGTCTTGATTATTCGTTCGTGCAGTTTCTCATGTCCGCGTAAATTAACTACTTCAAGAACGTCGTCAATTTTGCGGTCAATGTCGTAAACCTTACCGGGAAAACATTTCTCAAAAAACGCTCGGACGGTAAGCTCCAAATCTTCGCGCGGAATAACTTGTCTCGACAACGCTATGGAAAGATTGTTGACAATATTTATTTTCCCCGATTCCGGTTCTAACTCTTTTGTAATGAGGTGAAAAATCGTGCTTTTACCGGCGCCATTTTGCCCCATTAGGGTAATTTTTGCCCCTCGGCGAACAGCAAAAGAAGCCATGTCTAAAATAGGCTTGTTGTGTCCGTATTCAAAAGATACTTCTTCAAATGAAATAATGCTTTCCGATTTTGCCATAAGTTATAATTTAAAAATTAACCTGCCCTAAAAAGAAAAACACTCGAGGCTTGCCCCGAGTGTTTTTCTTAAACGACGCTTACGCGCGCGTTACATTCACGGCTGACAAACCTTTTTCACCTTCAGCTACTTCAAAGGTGACGGCATCGCCCTCCTTGAGTTCTTCAAAGGCAATACCCTTCAATTCCTTCGAGTGGAAGAAAAGGTCCTTTGTTTCGCCTTCGCGAGCAATGAATCCAAATCCTCTGTCTCTAACGAGGGTTTTGATAGTTCCATTCATATGATTGTTTTTTAATTATTATGTTTGGCTCCTTGAAACTCGACTCTGCTTCTGTTCCTTAACACCGGCTAACTATAACATACGCGGGTTTAAAGAGTAAAGGTCTACAAATCATAGACGAAAAAGAAAGTCCGCCACCGAGCCGTTGTTCCTTGCAAAATGATGTGGTTATTCTATTATTTATTAATATGGTCCGTCTTTAAAATTATTTAAAACATGAATAAAGATAAAATCTTACTCATAGCCTCGGTGGTCGTAGCGGTAATTATCATAGCGGTTGGCGTTTATGTGTTCTTTGGCGCGAATCGCGGCGCAAACCGCGAAAACTCCGGCGGAGAACCCGCCTCCTACGGGACGGACAATCCGCTCCAAAATAAGCCGGACTTAAACCCGGTCAACAAAACAAATCCGTTTAAGGAATTAAAAACTAATCCGTTTGAATAGGATGAACACAACGTGGAAAGAAAGAGGTGCGCCGCTTGCCATAATGCTCGTAGCTGTTTTGATTTTCATATTCATCATCGGAAGAGCCGATGCGGAAACCGATGGCGCGCTACTGCCCGACAGCGAACCGGCGCCGGCAATAAATTTCCCGATTCCCGAGCTTGGCAATTGCACGAGCAAAGATAATTGCAAAATTTATTGCGACAAGCCGTCAAATGTTGATGCCTGTCTCGCCTTCGCCGAGAAAAACGGCTTGATGCCGAAAGAAGAAGTTGATATGGCCAGAAAATTCATGGCGGCTGGCGGCAAGGGGCCTGGCGGCTGTACCGGCAAGGATTCTTGTGAATCGTACTGCAACGACATCGCCAACATTGACGAGTGCGTGGCTTACGCCGAAAAATCGGGCATAATGCCCCCCAAAGAACTGGAGGAGGCCAAAAAGGTGCAAGCCGCCATTAAGCGCGGCGTCAAACCGCCCGCCTGCGGAGGCAAAAAAGCCTGCGACTCGTACTGCGAAGAACCAAGCCATATAGAAGAATGTATTTCGTTCGCGTCTGAAGCGGGATTTATGTCTCCCGAAGAACAGGCCAACGCGCAAAAAATGATACAAGCCATTAAAAACGGCGTGAAGCCGCTTCCGTGCAAGGGCAAAGAAGGATGCGACGAATATTGCGGTCAGGAGCAAAATATTGAAACGTGCGTGGCCTTTGCGGAAGCGGCGGGCTTCATGTCCAAAGATGATGCCTCCATGGCAAGAAAAACTCGCGGCAAAGGTCCGGGTAATTGCAAGGGAAAAGAGGCGTGCGACGCTTTTTGCAATAACCCAAACAACGAAGAAACCTGCTTCAATTTCGGAAAGGACAACGGTCTTATCCCCCCGGAGGAATTGCAAAAAATGGAAGAGGGAAACAAACAATTTCGCGATTCATTATCAAGCGCTCCGCCTGAAATCACCGCGTGTCTTGAAAACGCAATCGGTAAAGAAAATATCGATAAGCTCTATAGCGGCGCCATGAGGCCGTCTCGCGGGTTGGGCGACAAGATGGCGGAATGTTTTAAGCAGGGTGAAGAACAGCGGATTCAAAATGAGTATAAAAACAGAAGCATGAACGAAGGAGAGCGAGAAAATTCGCCCGAAGGTTCATACGAAAGAAACGGGCCTGGCGGACTGCGCCGGGATAATCGGGATTTTATGGAAAATCGGGGTCCTCAAGGCGACGACCAGTATGGAGATCCAGGAGAGAGACGAGAGTTTGGTCCGCGTTGCGAGGGTGATGGTTGCCGGGAAGAACAAAATATGAGACCAAGGAACGGACAGGCGCCAAGAATTGAACTTCGCCCTCTTGATGGACGAGGCGGGTTTGAGAGACCGACTATTGATAACACTAACAATCCCGAAATAAGAAGTGGCGGCGGCGGAAGCGCGCCATACATTCAGGGCGTAGAAATCGCCCCGCCCGTTAACATGACCCCCCAATTCGCGCCAACCGCGCCAATGCAAAACGAAACCTCGTTTCCCGCTCCCACCCGATTTGAAGTCGCGCCGCCACCGGCCAATGCTCCCGAAATAACCGCGCAACCAACCAGTTTGGTCAATCCAAACTCTATGATGGGTGCGGTCTTCGGCGTATTCCGACCTCTCTTTTTGAGATAGAAAAAGGCGGAGAATAAATTTAGAATCGTTAAAATTTACTTGGGCTATTCTCTCGGAAAACCCCGTCGCGCCGCAAAGCGAGCATCCGAATTTTGGCGAAAACGGCGATTCTATTTTTTGGCTGGCCTCCTCGGTCTCGTAAAATTTTCCGTCAAGCCCCGTAAGGCTTTTCTGATGACTTTTATTCTACCATTTTTGACCCTCCTCGGAATAAAGATTATTTGTATGTTTTCAGGATTTCAGGACAGGTGGCCATCTTTCCAGAACCATCTAAAAAATAAAGGCCTGAATTGGGATCATCGGGATTCTGTTTGCAAAACTCTACTGCACTTTGTTTTGATCGCGCTTGATTTATCTGTTCAGGAATCGCTTGTATTTCAGTCAGTCTTGTCTGCTTAATCTGAAAGAATATTCCAATAGCCGTAAGAAATATTGAAAACCCAGCAAACCAAATAGCCAAACTACTAGTCTTTTCTGCATGAGCAAGACTCTTATAGCTTATTGCTGCAGTTATGCCTTTCTCATTCAGAGAGTAGTAGTGTTGATTGGGAGTGACTGAGTCATTGTTTCTTAAGTGTTCAAAAAACTTCCTGTCTTGGTCGCTTACTGTAAGAAATATGTTTCTAACCCAACTTTCTTGAAGAGCGTCGAGTGAGAAATGTTTTTTTAAACCTTCCCACGTAAAACCTGTTTCTTGTTTCTCGTGGGCCCATAGCAACACTCTAATATAGAGGTCTTCCTCTTCTTTTTTATCTTTATCTCTAAGCCATTTTTTTATTGAATTTAAATTCATATTTTATGCTCCTCGGACTCCGAACCTATCTCAAACTGGCTGGGGGATAGGGACTCGGTCACGCATAAAATTTTGCTAAATTTTTGCGCTACCCCGACTCGGCACGTCTGCCTCCGTCTTTCGAGTCCCTACTCCCACGAGCAATCGAGCATAATTTTCAATACACGAATGTATCAAAAATTTCGCTTGCTGGGGGATAGGGACTCGAACCCCAATACTCAGGACCAAAACCTGATGTCCTACCATTAGACGATCCCCCAATGTTTTATAACTTATCACAGAACAATATCACCCGCCAAAATTTTTGTGAAGCAAAAATTTAGGCGGGCAAGTAACAAAAATGCCCCGAAAACAATTCAATTTGAACAAGCTTGCGCAAAAACTGCCGTAATTCTATAGTGGTGAAAGCAGCACAGCCAATGCGAAGGAGATGTCATGAAAAGGTTTTTAATTGCTCTTTCTGCAGTTATCGCGATGGTTCTCGCAATACATCAAACGGCGTTCGCGGAGGAAGTTATTTCCAATGGAACAACGTATCGCCTCAAGGATTTCAAAAGCTTTTTTGAAGGAAGCAGTCCAAGCGATGTCGCCCATTTTACCCCTTGCGGTAAATACTTTTGGACGGCAATCAGCACTCTCGGCAAAACAACTTTCTTTGTCGGGGAACGCGACGATTTTTACGCTTTTGACAAATCAAGCAAAAAAATATTTGTCGGTGGCGACGACGGAGACAAGGTTCCTCTGGCAATAAACAATAATCTAAAGAATCCGATTGTCATTCGGGAAATTGGCAGCCATAATCCACGCTTCACTCTCTGGATGAGCCTGCGGGAATACTTGAACTCCCCTTGCCTTGTTCGGGGCAATAAAACTTAAGCCAACCCCGATATTTTACTTTCTTGTTTCCTGTCAGGCTCCGGCCTGACTTTTTGCTTGCCCCGTAGTGAGTAATCTCTACTACTGGGGTTATTGGTTATTCGTTATCTTTATAAGCGCCAGTTCAAGCGGAAGTTCGGGAATAAAGGCGTAATCAATCTGGTTGTACGCGTCAAGAAACGCTACGAGGGTCGCCGATGAAATATTGGCGCCGTGCTCTTTTGCCAAAATGGCGATAAATTTCCTGTCTTCCTCGGTCAGGTCTTCCGAGAATTCTTTTGCCGTAGACTCGGAAAATTTGAATAGCAAAGCGATTCGCAGTTTACGCAAGACGAGTTTCAAAAATACTTTCATGTCTATATTTTGCAAAACGGCTTTGTGGGCGACCAAAAGGCCTTTTTCCAAATCTTTGTCGGCTATGGCGGAAAGAAAATCGTTTACAAGGGCGGTAGATGGCGCGCCAGTAATAGATTCCACCTCTTCGTGGGTAATCTTCTTGTCCAAAGACATATTAAGCACCTTTTGAAGAGTCCCCGTTGTGTCGCGGAACGAACCTTCGCCTAAAAGGGCTATTAAGTCGGCTGTTGGCGCGTCTATTTTGAACCCTTCCGTTTCCGCGATGTCTGACACAAGGTCCTTCAGCATTTGATGAGTCGGTTTTTTAAAGTTGAAAACCTGGCATCTGGAAATTATTGTTTCCGGAAGCTTGCCTATTTCGGTCGTAGCCAAAATAAAAACGACATGCTTGGGCGGTTCTTCGAGAGTCTTGAGCAAGGCGTTAAAGGCGTCTTTGGTAAGCATGTGAACCTCGTCCACGATATAAACTTTGTGTTTTGAGTCAAACGGCAACGTTTGCACTGATTCCTTAAGAGCCCGGATGTCGTCTATGCCGCGGTTCGAGGCGGCGTCAATTTCATAAAGGTCGTTTCCCGAACATCCAAGCTCGCGAGCGAGAATGCGCGCGATGGAGGTCTTGCCCGTACCGCGCGAGCCGGCAAAAAGATAAGCATGCACGGTATTGTCGGTTTCAATAGAGTTTTTTAAAACGCTTACGATATGGTCCTGTCCCCGGACTTTGTCAAAAGTTTCCGGCCGATATTTACGGTAAAAAGCCATGTTTACCCCGTTAGATTTTTTAGAAGTATCTTTGGTCATAAATATATTCGTTTTCTTACAAACTTTCTAACACCGCCGTCAGTAAAAGTAAAAAATCTATTGGGGTTTGCCCCGTTAGATTTTTTGGGAGAATTTTTAGCCGTATATCACGTAGTATTAGGACTTACGCAGTTGTGTGCAGTTCGAGGCGCGAGAGAGGCTTGCAACCAAAATGTATGCTTATACATTGCGGGAGCAAACGAGCGAAGCCAGAGAGAAATGCGCCGACTGCGTAAGTCCTAAGTATATCAGTTTGTTCGCTAAAGAAAGAAGCCCTGTCAGTGCGGGGCTTGTAAAACGGGGAAATGGGATATGTTTACGTGGCTTCGGACTTCGGCTCCGGCAGGTTCTTTGTCGCGGCAGAATGAATTTCGCTTCTGATGTCTTGAACCGCAGTTTGGATAATTCCGATTTCTTCGGAAACAATCTGACGTTTTTCTTCAAGCTCGCGTTTCAAAGAAACCGTGTCGGAAGGTCCATCTTTTTGTTCCGTGTACAAATTAACCAAAAAGGGGAAATGCTCAAGTCTCCATATTTGGTAATCCAAGCGCCAAAGTTCCCCCCAAAGTTCCGCGAGTTTTATTCGCCGAGCAATCAAAATATCAACTTTGATGCCTGTTACTAAAGCCATTTGCTCCCCTTTCCAGAAAAATGAATGAAAAAACCCAACTGTTTTTATCTTACCAACTTAGGAATGGGTTGGCAAACACGGCGAAATATAACTGGGTACAATGTTTCGTCTTCGCTCGGACATTGTGAATGTGACTACACATTCACATGCTCCTCGCTCGGCGAAATATAACTGGGTACAATAATTCGTCTTCGCTCGGACATTGTGAATGTGACTACACATTCACATGCTCCTCGCTCGGCGAAATATAACCGGGTACAATGTTTCGTCTTCGCTCGGACATTGTGAATGTGACTACACATTCACATGCTCCTCGCTCGGCGAAATAAACGCCTTGCGAAATCATTTTTAAAAAATCGGCCTCCAAAAACCCCTATTTAAACATTAGCTGGCGGGGGTGGTTGCGGGGGTCTCTGTTGACGGCGGTGGAGTGGCCGGTTCAGTTGGGGCAACAGGTTCGGTTGGAATAACTGGGGTAGTCGGTTCAGTTGGGGCAACGGGTTCGGTTGGAATAACTGGGGTAGTCGGTTCAATTGGGGCAACAGGTTCAGTTGGAATAACTGGGGCAACAGGTTCAGTTGGGGCAACAGGTTCAGTTGGAATAACTGGGGCAACAGGTTCAGTTGGAATAACTGGGGTAGTTGGTTCGGTTGGGGCGACATTAGTTGTTGCTTGCGGTGCCGTGCCCGCCGTAGTTTCTAACGAAGACTGGGAATTTGCCGAATCCGCTGCCGCTTCTGCCGACTGATTGCTTTTCGCAAGAAGTCGTTTGACTTCATCTTGGATAAGCGCGCGCGCTTCTTCGCGCGTCAAAAGACGTTCTGGTGGTGTTACTACCGGGGCCGAAGAGACCTCTGGCGAAACAACTTCGGCGGGAATAATGGCTGTGGAAACAGCGGCAACATTTGAGGCGGACGACGATACGGAAGCAACTTCCACCACTATTGGCTTTTCCGGCTCCGGCGGTGGTGGTGGCAACTTAACCGGCTGATACCCTTCAAATGTTCTTTCTTCCGTGCTTAAAAACTGCCCGACAAGACCGGAGTATTCGACAGCAAGAACTTTTGGCGTCACTCCATTTTTTTCCTCTTTCTTCTGAACTTCTTTCAGATAAACAATCTGTTGGTCAACCATCTGTCCTAATTGGTCGGCAACATACAAGCCAAGATCGCGCCACGCCAATTCCTTTTTGGAAACTTTTATGGAGTCGACTTTCGGGACTGGTTGCCAGACATAATCTTTTACTTCAACCGTGTTGTAAACATAACCGACATAATAACCATCCGCGTCTTCGGTGACCGATTGGATCTTGAATCCCATATCGTACATGTCAAAATTGGTGTTGACGACATAAGAATTATCCACAGAACGCACCAGTTCCGTTTGTGCGAGAACCCCTTGACGCATTTCCGGACTGGCGGCAAACGCTACACTCGCGCCTACGAAAACGAACATAACCGCGAGGGAAAAAAAGTTGTGATATTGGATAAAATGAAGAATTTTTTTCATTATAAATAGTTGTTTCACTTTTCAATTATATACTTACAATTATACATCATAATTATTCTTTATCGAGCGCCTCAACAACCTCCCCTGTTGATAACTTTTCCCCTTTATTTATTTTGTTTTTTCTTGTAGCCATGGCTATGTGGTGTCACTTGGCGGTCCAACCGCCAAGTGCTTGGAAGCTTCGCTTCCAAGTGATTGCTTCCAAGTGATACCCTAAACAATCGTGACTGTCCCCATTCTTTCTTCCCAAGTAACTTGGGAGTTCGGCTTCCAAGTTGGAGAAACGAGGGAAAGGGAATAAAAGCTAGGCGATCGCCAAGAAAATATATGCGGCGGTGGAGACGTTGATGCTCTTGTTCCACCTGTCAAAATCTTTTTGCACGGTTAGAAATGGTGGCTGCCGCGCCCTGCCGAAGCCTTTGGCGAAGGAGGGACCCCATTTCCGTGTTGAAGTCTAACTTCAACCGCTGTTGAAGTTAGACTTCAACACGGGGATTCTTCTCTTTTCGTCTCACTATATTGGCAAGTGCTTAAGCACCAAAAGCGCTACTTCTTGCGGCGTCTTATTGGCGGTGTCCACTTCAATGTCGGGATTGCTGGGCACTTCGTAAGGCGAGGTTATTCCCGCGTAGTCCCCCAACTTTCCCTCTCGCGCTCTGGCGAAAAGTTTTGGCTTTCGTTTCTCGCACACGTCTAATGGAGTAGATAGATATACTTCAATGAACTCGCCGGCAGTTTCTGAAACCTTTCTAAACTCCGTCCGCAACGCGTCGGTCGGAGCTATTAAAGCGCAAATTACATACCCTTCAATTTGAGCGGCCATTTTTGCTAATTCAATAACTCGCGCCCTGCGGTCATTGCCCGTAAAACCGAATCTTTTGCCGGTTATTTCCCTTATGGTGTCGCCGTCCAATAACGTCGCCTTGCGGCCATCCTCGCATAACAACTCTCGTAAAATTGTGCCGGTAATTGTCTTTCCCGACCCCGGTAAACCGGTAATTAATATAATCATATCGTTCCCCTCGGCGGTTTGTGCGCCTTGGCGTTTATTTGAACTTGATAACATACATTATTCTGCCTGTTCATTTCCCGCTCCACAAACTGTCGCGGCTTACCCTGCATCTCTTTTTGAAAATCGGGCATCATGTCGAATCCAACTTCGGTTACCCCAATATCAATTCCAAGTTGTAAACCTAATGTCGTTTCACTTCCACCTGTTTTTATAGTATGCATATTACGCTCTTGGCTAAACATATCCACACCAACTGGTGTTACTTTTCTAACATGCGTCGGGTCATGATGAAAATTCTCATGTTGCCAATGAGGCACGATAATTTTAATCACGCCTTGATTTTTCAACACGCGGTAAAACTCTTTCCATATATTTAAATAAGTCTCGGTATCCTGCCCTAAATGCTCAAGCACATGGACCATCATAATTTCATCAACCGAACTGTCCTCAAAGGGTAAAGGTTTTTCAATATCGGCCACAATGTCCGGGGAACAGTTCAGGTCACGGTCCACATTGATGTAGCCGTCAAGTTTGTTATATCCGCAACCCAGATTGAGTTTCACATCGTTGTCTTAATTTGCCCGCGAAGCACAGCCGCTTCCGCCTCCAACGCCTCCAAGCGCGTTTTATCGCCTGTGAGTAAGGCGTCAGTAATAGCACGCGCTTTCTTCGTGTCTCTTGCAGCTAACTTAGCCATCACCACTGCATTCTCACGGTCTAATACGTCTTTCTTGTGCACTGTGACTTCAGCAGGAGAAAAGTCCTTCACCGGCCAGACAATTTCTGCCGGTGTCTTAGTCAGATCAAGATAGTGATTGCCGTAACATTGCTCGTAGTCCGGTTTAGTTTTCGGTAGACGCACCTCAGTTGCTTCGAGCCATCCTGTATTGGCCGGTGGCGGCGTGTCCCAACAATCAAACTCCCCCGATTCAAGCCGAGTTTTATTTTCTTTTCCTGCGTGTGGTTTAATCCATAGAGTCATATTGATGTTGTGCTCATTATATCATTAAATTTTAATCTCAACGCACCGCGGATACTGTTAAATGGCGCTTCCCATTCCCCAAACACCTCTTGCCGGAATAATAGCACAGAGTCATACCATACGGAAGTCGATTTTCCGTCCGCCCACAGGTAATAAGGCATTACAGGACTGATAACCCAAGTCTCAACCCCCATCGCCCCAGCCAAGTGCGCTATACTGGTGCAAGCAGAGATAACCAGATCGCAAGAGGCAACAGCATCACGCGTTTCGCCCCAATGGGATAGCGGAACCTCACGGCACCACTCGGGTCGTTGTTCCGCTCCCTCATCGCGTTGCAGGCTGATAAAGTCTGCATCCATATCTTTTACTGCATTGAACATTAACTGCGGGTCAAACTTTTTATGATGCTCGTGCTCAAAGCGTTGACTGCCGTACCAACGCAAGCCGATTCTCATACGCGTGGGTTTTTGCACCTCCGGCTTGACCAAATATGCCCTGCCGCTAATATCCTTATACTCATACCCCAACGGCACCACGGCACTCATAGCAGGCACCCAGAAGTTGTGATAAACACCAAACAGAGCTTCGTGTTGGACTACGGCAGACACACCGGCCACACTTTCAAATAAGCCCGCGAGTTGGCCGGAACACGCAACAATAACTCGGCACCCTCTGCGCGAAATATCCCGCGCCCACCGAACGCCATGAATCTGGTCTCCTAGACCGCCTTCGAGATTCAACAGCACCGTTCCCGTTGTGTGCCCATCCCATATAGGTGCCGATGTTTGCGGTCTGCGGTTTCCGAATACCTGTTCAACACGGCCTCGATCCAGCAACGCCATGCCTTCTTGCAGTTTGCCCTGACGCAGTAAATACCAGCCGCGATTATAAGCGGCACGATTGTCTTCGGGTTTTTCCTTCTCAATCTGGCAAGCAATTTCCCATCCTTTTTCAAAGTCGCCGCGAGTACTGGCCTCTAGTTGTAAATCAATCGGCTGCTTTGGTCGTGACTCTGGTGTTTCGCCTTTCCAAAAAGCAGGCTGGCAAAATTGATCATACAATCCACCTAACAGCGCATGCGAATCCTGCGTAGACCGCTCTAGCACCGAACGAATGGTATGTAATCCGGGAATCCCCCATGCTTCCTCATCGCGTTCTTTGACAGTAGACCCTTCAATGGCCATTAAATCAAACTCAAATGGCTCTAAGCCAATAAACGCCAGCACGCGATTCAATTGCTCTTGCGGGTGGTCCATTAAGTCGTCGTAATCGACGATGCAAAAGTTTTCGGGAGCCGCCGCATACCCGGCCTGCAATGTAGTGTAGGAAGATTTTAAATGGTCAATCAGCCCACCTTCACGCAGAAAAGTCGGCACATCCTTCGGCTTTGCCACCCGAACAAACGATGCCGCGCAATCAGGAACATTTCTTACCGTCGCTATAATCTTCGGCTGACCAAATGCCTTCTCAAGCGTTGCCATAATCTGCGGCGCTGGCCACCCACGCGACTTATCAATAACGATTGGCTTCTGGATGTGCTCGTATTTTGCCGCCGCAACAGAACGCAGCAACGAATAAAGGCTGTCTATGTTCTGCTCCTGCACCTTCATCGTGGGGTTCTGTTCCCACTGTTGGCAGATGCCTCCCATCAGGTCAATCAGACCAGACGTAGGTGTAACGTGCAATTGCGGATGCTGGTTCAGCACCGCTGCAAGAACAGTAGAACCGGAGCGCGGAAGGCCGGATAAAAAGTACAAAGATATCATTTTAATCCCGCCGAAACAGTATACCCAGCACACACTGAGACCCACGTTGTCAATGCGCCAACCTGCTTTGGAGACGAGTAGGTTGTTGTATTTCCTATACCGAGCTGTCCGAAACCGTTCTGCCCCCAAGACCAAATAGTGCCGTCTGTTTTTAGCGACATTGTTGCTTTTGATCTGCTGCTAACTTCCGACCAATTGGTCAATGCCCCTACTTGCGTGGGGGAAGAGCATTTCTCCGTAGCACCCAACCCCATGCCGCCCGAAGTAGTGTTGCCCCATGCCCAAAGGGTGCCGTCTGTCCTAGCCGCTAAACTGAACCCGGAGTCATAGCCACTGCCTGTTCCTTTACCTACAGATATGCTCGACCAATTTGTCAATGCCCCTACTTGCTTTGGACTGGAATAATTGGTGGTGTTACCGAGACCAAGCTGGCCACCCGGTCTGGTCCACGTATAAGTTCCACTATCGTAAGATTTATTTAACCCCCACGACCAAAGAGTTCCATCGGTCTTGACTGCGACGGAATGCCCTACACGGCCTATCGCTGCCTTTGACCAATTTGTTAGCGCCCCGACTTGCACGGGGGAAGAGTAATTTGTAGAGTTGCCGTGTCCTGTTTGTCCGTAATTACCCCGACCCCACGACCAAAGAGTTCCATCGGTCTTGACTGCGACGACCCCGTTCGTGCAAGACAAACTTGACCAATTTGTTAGCGCCCCAACTTGCACGGGGGAAGAGTAATTTGTTAAATTCCCTAATCCAAGAATCCCGTATGTTATCCCGCGCCCCCATGCCCAAAGGGTGCCATCTGTTTTTACGGCAAAACTCCCCCACTGTCCGTGTGAGGTGAATACTTTCGACCAATTGGTCAGCGCCCCAACTTGTTTCGGGCTAGAGTAATTAGTTAGATTTCCCAACCCCAACACCCCGTAATTAGGAGAGTTTTTCCCCCATGCCCAAAGGGTGCCGTCTGTTTTTACAGCCAAACTCCAAAAGTCATAACCAACGGATATTGTCGCCCAAGTAGTTAAGGCACCAACTTGTTTTGGACTGGAATAATTGGTGGTGTTACCGAGGCCAAGCCCCCCAGCATACCCCCGCCCCCACATCCACAGGGCAAGTTGCGGCCCATGCGTCCACGTTTCCCCGCCCCAAGTCTTAACCGATGCCGCAGCAACGCCGTGAACGGTCTTGATAGATGCAACCGCAATGCCATTAATTGTTTTGAGCGCCATGACTATACCAGTGTTATGTATTCGTCGGATGGGTTGAAAAACAACTCATCCGCGCTATTCGCAAAGCCAACCTTTCGAACAACGAAGTCAGTGGTTCCGGTCGGAGCCGTTGAAGTGATGACTCCGGCAGTCGCGGCGCTGGCATAGACCGGCGCGCCGATGGTCATGGCGGGATAAAGTGAATCGGCCCTCACTTTGCCGTAGAGTAGCATCGTGGTAGCTGATGCCGCGCCAGCTGCGGCAAGGACGCAGATACCGAGCTTGTTGCTTGACGTTGATGCGGCATTTGCTTGTGCCTTATTCCACTGGCTAGAAGCCGTGACGAAATAACAAAGCTCGCCAAAAGCGAGGGCGGCGGCGGCTGTACCGGCTTCTACGATGCCTGAATAAGTCTGGTCGGCTATGCCAACTGCGAGGAGGAATCCGCCTGCCACCTGCGCCGTGCCGTCATACTTGATGCGGGAGAGTTTGAATTGGGTGGTTGATACGGAGCGGACGATGACTTGGTCATTGGCAGCACAGGTTACGGTAGAGCCGCTCGCTACGCCGTCTATCAGCATGTTCGTGCCTGCTGTGAAGGAAGAGGCTCCTGCGCAGATTAGGACGCGCTCGGCTCCGGCTCCAGGGGCGACCGGGAAAGCCGTAGTGGTGGCGGTGC